>Ga0181520_10005744_pt1 | contig 19519 bp, 13 predicted proteins | sample PEATcosm2014_Bin_29_FD_132451 | JGI IMG/M metagenome (GOLD analysis project Ga0181520, IMG submission 132451) | Peatland microbial communities from MTU Mesocosm Facility, Houghton, MI, USA - PEATcosm2014_Bin02_30_metaG | ecosystem: Environmental > Terrestrial > Soil > Wetlands > Peat | place...
CAGCAGGAAGGGCAGATCGGTTTCCCGCGTGAAGCTCTTGATGACCTGCGGACGGCCGTCCTCGGTGAGGGTGAAGTCAGTCTTCTGCAGGCTGCTGACGAGAGCGCCCTTCTTGTCGCGGACAGTGACGGGCAGGACCACCTCTCGGGCCTGAATCTTCAGGGTAGCCGCGGGTTGGTCTGCCGGGGAGGGCTGGGAAAAGACCGAATGGGGGGCCAGAAGGGCCACGCAGGCCATAAGCAGGCCACCGCAAAGGGCCTTGCCGGAGATTGCACGAAGTGGAGATGTTTTTGGCATCGTCATCAGGTTACACACCTTCATTCCTTTAGACGGGACAGGCGGCGGAGTGTTGACTTGGGGGCAGGAGCGACTTTACCGGCGCGAGTTCCCCGACGAAAGCCGTCCCCGCCAGCAGAGCCAGCCGGGACAGGCGCCGGCTGCTCAATCCTCCACCAGGGTTCTCCGGTCGAACCACCGCCACGCTGCCTTCCACCTCGTCCAAAAGATGAGCCCGACCCACCAGACCCATCCAGCCGCGGCAAAGACCATGGGGAGTGCAGCGACCTGAAGAACCACCTCGGCAAGTTCAGCGACATACTGGCCCACGTGCGCCGAGATGTGTGGAGGGATACGGGAGATGGACCAGCCAATGCCCAGCACCAGGAGGGAAGCGAGCGTACACACGGTCATGAAGAGGCCGGGCTCGGTGTACCAACGCCGGAACCGGCGGCGGATCATGGGAAAGCCGCCGACAATGAACCATAGCACCAGCGCAGAAGAGCAAAGGAGCCAAGCCGTGACCCGCTCAGCCTTTTGCGTGAACCCGTACCGGGCCTGAATCCGCTCGTCGAGCCGGGACGGCACGGAGCACGGCAGGTGCCAGCCGGTGATCAGCGCAATGGGAAGGTTATCGATGGCAACGATCTTTTCCTGGGACGAAGTCGGGCGTTCTGAAATGTTGGCAGCCTCGCAGGGAGTCAGGGGCGTTTTGTCCTCGGCATCGTCTTCGGGCAGCCCCGCAGGCGCTTCGTGCGGGGCCGCTCTCTGGACGGAAGGGACGACGGGGATGTACTCCCAGAAAAGCGCTTCCTGCCAATAGATGAGCCCCACAGCGATCGTCGTGTGAATGGCGGCGTACACAAGACCTCTTCGGAGTCTCATGGGAATTAGAGTACCGTGTCCTTGACGCCGGAATCAAAGAGATTTCAAGTCAAGGTCGAGGACAGACCGGGAAGCTCCAGTTATCGGTGTTTGAGAATTCGGGGCAGGCCAATTTCAACGCTGCTTTCCAGAACGGAACGAGGGCGATTGGAATCAGAAGCAGCGAACAGATGGCTCCAGGGAAGGCCTGCCGTTCGGGCGGAACAAGGCCCGGCACCGTATGGTAGGCTGGCCGAAAAGGCGGATGCAAAATGGCGTCTCAGGTTCAAGCTACGAACTCCATGTCCAAGCCAATGCAACGCCGGCTGTTTTTCATCGGCCTGACCCTGGCTGTCGCGGTGCGGGTCGTGTTTTTGCTGCCGTCGGAGCTGGATTTCCGCAATTTCGCCTTCAGAGATGTGGGCAGTTTTCAGCATGTTGATCGACTCATAGGCCTGGGCCTGCACCCTGGAGTGGATTTCGGATTCACATACGGCCTGCTTCCAGTTCTTTTGCAACACATGTACTTCGCCGTTTTCGGCGCGGGACAGTGGCCGACATTGGGCGTGCTGGTCATTTACCTGTTAGCAATGGTGGCGTTTTGGATTCTGTTTCTTCGGGAGTTCGGGCCGACGCTGACGAATTTCGGCGTTTTCCTGGGTCTGTTGAGCATGACCATCTACATCGACCCTTGGCCTCCGACGCCCGCGCACGTCTTGATGCAGCTTTCTCTGGCGTATTGTCTCTATTTCCTTCTCAAGCAGCGCCTGTCGCTCGCGCTCCTCATCGCAGCTCTGGGGACTCTGACGATTCCATCCCTGCCCATTGCTCTGACGGGATTAATCGCTCTGGTGATCGCAAGGGAATGGTGGCGAGGGCCAAGACGCACTCTGCGCAGATTGGCGACACAGTTCGGTCCCGCGGCGGTTGCGTATGCCGCCGCTGTCCTGGTCATGGCAGTGTTCTTCGGTTGGCGATCGGTATTGCCCTCCCTCGTTCCAGTGGGAGGCGCCAAGCTTTATCGCGCGATGAATTACGGCATCCTCGGACAGGGCAAGTTCTTCTTGCATCCGCCCGGCGCTAACCTCAGCTATTACCTGTTTACGATTGCCGGGATTTGGATTCTTTGTTCCGGCCTGCTGGTGGTTTTCGGCTGTGTGGGCGCGCTCAGGCTCGCCACAGCGCCAAGGAAGCAGGGGCATACGCTTTTTGTCGTCGTCTGCTGCGTGCTGCACCTGGTTTTCGTTTTTGTGGCGTTTGGCAATTATCTCAGCTATGTGTATTACTCCTTCTTGCTTGCCGCGGGCATCCTCGCCGGTGTCTCCGAGTTGAGATCCCGGCGGTGGAGAATCGCTGTTAGCTCCCTGGTGCTCGTCCTTGGACTCCTCAGCCAGGTTGGCGCGTTCAAGGCGGGGCTGCAGTTGTGGAGGAGCGAAAGTCGATCTCCAGCCACGGGATTCCTTTATGCGCCGAACGACTTTCAAGCAGAGTGGAGCAGCGTGTTGTCGTTCGCTCAGAATCGCCGGGTCTTCTTAATCGCATACGGCATGGGAGTCGAATACTACTATCCTCAGATCGGAACCCCTCAAAGCTGGTTCCTGATGCCGGGGCTCCTGCTACCCCGCGAAGATTCGTACGTCGCTCAGCAAATACGCACGGCCGACGTTGTGGTGGAAGAGCGTGAAGTGACCACTCATTTTATCGACGACAACAAGGAGTGGCAGGCGGCCCTCGCAATCTTTCCCGTGCAGGTTTCGGGAAAGTATTTCCGCATCTACACGAAGGACCGCACTGCAGCATCCGAACTGACAAAGACGGCCGCCTTCAATACGCGCTGACTGAGTACGCGCCGGGATCAGCGCGCGTTCGGCACCCACAGTTCAAAGGTCTGATTCGACATCACCAGATGGAACCGATCCCCTCGCTCCGGATGAACATAGGGGCGCAGCGAATCTTTGTTGAAAACAATCACATCGAGAGCGTTGGCGGGTTCCTGGATCCCATCTGTCTGCGCGTAGGCTTGCATGAGCCGGGATCTCTCGCTGAGGGGCACTTCGAGGTGATGGGGCCATGATTCTGAGACGATCCTCTGTTGGGCGTCGGGAGAATAGTCAGACAACGGCCAGGTGGTGTGGAGGGAATAGGCCTGGTATTTGTCCCCGCCCAGGATCTGGACCAAGAAATAGTTATTGTCCAATAGGTGGCCGAAATCCTCATTGCTGGTCCCCACCCGTCTCAGGAATTCAAACGCGCGCGCTTCCATCACGCTGTCGGGCAGAGTGCTGTGAAACGGCTCAACCAGATACAGATATCCCCGCCTGTAGAGCCACCAGTTATCGAGTTGAATGTCGAAAGTTCCAAGCACAGTGGCACTGACGTATTCAGGGCGGTCAAGAACGCGGTGCAGTTCCGCAAAATCAGTACGATAATGAACCAGATTGAAATTATCCAGCAGTGGGTTCGACGTGGGTAGGTTCCCATTGTCCCTGTGCACCGGCCCGTGAAGGTCCCCATTGTTCCTGTGCACCGATGAACGATACGCACTCAAGAGGCAGAATGCGGCAAACGCTACGCCGGCAGTCGCCGACATCAGCGTCCATCTGTTTTCATGCATTTTTCGCAACGGGGACAATTCCCGAAGATCGGTGAGCAGCCACCCAACGTAAAGCAGCACCAGATAGCCGATTACCTGCATCGCTTGAAAGTTGAAATGATAGGGCTGGATCGTCTTGTGAAGAACCGCGCACCAAAGGGCCGCGCTGAAAATGGACGTTGCCATCGCCGTCGCCACCACCGATAAGGCCGCAAGCCTTCCCTTCTTTCGATCGCGCCTCGCATAAAAAAGCGCCAAAGCGATAGCCACCACGAAGAGAATGAGGGAAAAGGCGATGATGTTGAGGCCCGGCAGCAATGCCGAGTATCGATCGGTTGAAAACACGCCGAATCTGCGCTTCACGTCGGCGGAGGTGTGCAACTGCTGGTACATGAATGGGGTGCCGGCAAGTCCCATCGTGACTGCTGCCGCGAGCAGCCGCTTTGCCGTCGCCCACCAGTCCTTGCTGACGGCCACGACGTAAATCAGCACCGCGCCAACCACAAGCGCCGCGTTGAATGCCGCAAAGATGTCGCTCTGCAAAATCGCACCGAAGCCGAGACCATACAAGATAAAAAACCAAATGGGCCGCTGCGGGCGAGCAATCAGCAGGATAGACAGGATCAAAACCAGCAGGAATATCGACTCCGTAATCGACGGTCTGGGGAACCGAAACTCCCAAAACATCAAGGGAATTGAGTGGTGCGAGACTGCCGAAGCCGCATTCTTAATCGTTTGCGCCGCGCTCGAAATTGCCGCCAGGCTAAGCAACGCCGCCGGCCAGCGGCCAACTCCTCCAAGGAGCAGTAATTGCCGCAGTACGAAGGCGTACAAGACCACGATCAGTATGTCTGCCGCGATGAATCCAACTGAACCTGCGACACGATACAAAATGGCATGGAGCGTAAACGGCACAAACGGGAACGAGCGGACCCCCGTCCCTGCATATTCCTTCACGGTAGTCTCGCCGAACTCGAAATGGGAGATCCAGGCTACTTCGGGAAAATAGCCGGGGTCGCCGGCCTCGCGAAAAAGAAGCAATCCTTCCGGGGACTTATCGGGGGCGGTGAGAATCGGAACGATCCAAAACGATCCCGCAATCGCCAGCGCGATGATGAAGAACAAGGCGGAGCTTCTGAACCATGCGGATATTCTCGCGCCGCGCGCCTCCGTCGCTGCCACTGTCAACTGCAGCCTCCTTGCATCAAGAGCCAACGATTATTTTGCCGGGGGTAATGTAGATAGTTCAGAGTTTCACATGTCGTTCAATCGCTGTCAACGGCCGGAACTGGGAACGGTAGGGGAAACCTCACGGGCAGGCTAAGGCTGAAGATCCAATCGACTTCAATCGGCAATGCGAAGGAACTCTACGCCCAATTCGTAGCGCAAGATAGGAGTTCTGCCATGACGTACAACAGACATGTTGCGGGGTGAGTCCGATTGCTCAGACCGAGCCCCGGGGCAACGCGCAGACTCCTAGTTACTATGATCAACCGCATGAATATCGCAGCAATCGCCTTCTTCGCACTCGGGTCGAGTGCGATCGCAACAGCAGCTTCAAGCCCAGCGCCGGTCAACCTCAGGTCGGCAATCGATTTTGTGATTCTTAGCAAGGCGGGAATTACAGATGTTCCGGCTTCAGCAATCGATGGAAATGTGGGGACGAGCCCGATAACCGGGGCTGCCGACCTTATCACGTGTACAGAGGTGAAGGGATATGTCTTCTCGGTGAACGCAGCCGGACCCGATCCATGCAACACCAAGGATCCGACTAAACTGACGACGGCGATCCTCGACATGGAAACCGCATACACCGATGCCGCAGGGCGCAAGGACCCCGATTTCCTCAACCTGCGCCGGGGAGATATCGGCGGCATGGTGCTGGCCCCGGGCCTCTACAAGTGGGACAGCAACGTTGTTGTGCCAACCAGTATCACCCTCGACGGCCCTTCCAACGAGGTCTGGATCTTCCAGATTGATGGCAATCTCAACCTTGCTGACGCCGTCGCCATTAAACTCTCTGGCGGGGCTCAGCCCGCCAACATCTTCTGGCAGGTAGCCGGCATCGTCACGGTCGGGACCACTGCGCACCTTCAGGGAATCGTCCTTAGCAAGACCATCATCGCGCTGAAGACGAATGCATCCGTGACCGGCCGCCTCTACTCGCAGACCGCTGTAACGCTCGAGAAGAATGTGATCAAGCAATGAAGCACTGAATAGCTCTGCAATCGCGCCACAATAGCGCGGCTGATTTATTGGTGAGCGCGGCCTTCAGCGGAGAGAGCAGTGGCCCTCAGGCCCCTGAAAACGCGCCTCACCGAATCGAGGCCTTTAGGCTTGGGCCCCGGTTTGCCCGACTTCCCCCATAGGCCCCGGGCCTCCACGCCGGCGAATATAGCAATCCTTGTTATATAACTGGCCCGATTGGGCCTCAAATGCATCAATTCGCCGTGTGTTTTCCCGTCGGTTTTGAGACGAACGGCCCCTCGGCGCGCTCCCTGACCACTGAAAACTGATGACTAGCCCCTCATCTGCCGATTCCCGACCCGTCACTCAGGCGGAATCAGCTTCCAGGTCCTCTTCACGGCGGCGGCGCCGTTCCGCCGAACGGGCCCGTAACACCGCGAACAGATTTCGATACTGGCGCGTCATGCAGTCGTAGCACCGCACCGGCACCAGCAGGAAGAGGAGCATGAAGAGGTCGTGCGACTGCCAGCGGGACCTGTGAAAATTCGAGGAATCGCAAAAGTCACATTTCATCGCGCACTGGTCCTTAGGGAAGGAAAGTGGTTCTCGCCACAACTATTTAGGAACTCCCCAGCTCTTACCCAAAGTCTACCCCCGGCCCGGCCCCGCCGCTATAACTGCCCTGATTCCCTCAGCAGGGCACCCGGATGGAAGCGCAACTGACCGCGAACTGTTCGCGCGCGAGCCATGAGCTGATGGCTGAGAGTTGAAAGCTGATGGCTGCTTTGCGTATTATTTCCCCACTCGGCGCACAATCGAACCGTGAAAGGGGAAACGCCCTCATGGGAGATCGTGGAACCGCCCTCAGCACCGCCTCGCCCACGCAAACCCCTGGTCCCTCAGTCCCTGGTCCCTGCGCGATCTCTGACCACTGAAAACTGACAACTGTGAACTACGAACTGCTCACTGTTCACTGCTCACCACTCTTCTACAGCGTTCCCGTCAGGTCTGTTTGCCCAAAGGTGCCGGTGGCGCCGGCAGCTCCCCCTTGCTTCGCCCATTCGCTCATCGGGTAGGTACGGCGGCAATCCAGGCAAACCGTCACCGGATACGCTGCCCCGCAGTGCGGGCACACACTTCCCGTCTGGAACGTGTCAAAGCCCTGCTGGCATTGCCCGCACCGCCAGTACGCGCCAATCACCGGACCCTTGCGGCAACTGGGGCACGCAAATCCGCCCCTTCGCGGCAGCTTGTCGATCTTCATCAGACCTTGCGCGTACTTGAAGCTGGTCCAGCAGTTGAACACCAGGTAGACGGCCATGATGACCAGCCATGTATAGCCCGACCGGAGTGCAAGGAACAGATAGCCGGCGATTCCGATAAAGCCGAGAATGGTGGCAACATAGAGGCTGCGTGCGCGCCCCAGGAAAAACCACAGCAGCGCCCACAGAATCTTTCCGCCGTCGAGCGGATAGATGGGCAAGATATTGAATGCCAGCAGCAAAACGTTGATCTGCAGGACCGCCCAAAGGAAGTTGTAGAAGTTGGGCATGGAATCCTGCCAACCGGCTCCATTCCCGAGAAGAATCGCCCCACCGAGAATCGGGATCAGCGCCACATTTACCAGCGGTCCGGCTGCAATGCTCCACAGCGTTGCGCCCGGCCTTTGCGGCGGATCGACATAGGCAATGCCACCGAGCGGCCACAGCATGATCTGGTTTGCCGTTCCGCCAACCGAGCGGCAGGCGAAGGCATGACCGAACTCATGCAGCAGGACGATCACGAAGATCGCCAGATACTCCAGCACATTCCAGACAATCGAGTTATAGCTTCCCGCGCGCCACTGGATCTCGATCGCGGCTACAAGAAACCACGACCAATGCAGGAACAGACGTATCCCTGCGACGCTACCCAGCGGGATTGCCCCACGGTTTAGATTCAATCCATCTCCCTCGAACTTGATCCCTGTTCCCTGTCCTTCTGACCCCTGGACCCTGTTCCCTGTCTTGCGCCTTACTGGTCTCCGCCCAGTATCGAGCCCAGAATCCCGCCGACCAGCGCTCCGCCTGCCGCCGGGCCGACTTGCCGCGATTCGCCTTGCGGCAGATACTCGCCGATCTGGTGGGCCAGCCGTGAGATCGGCAGCGTCTGCAGCCAGACCGTTCCCGGTCCCTGCAGCACCGCCAGAAAGATCCCATCGCCGCCGAAGATCATGTTCTTCAGCCCCGGCACCATCATGATCTGGAAGCCAACCGACGCCTGGAACGCACCCACATGGCCCGGATGCACGCGCAGCACTTCACCCGGCGCAAGATTCTTCATGATCAGCTCGCCCGACAGTTCCAGCCACGCGGTGCCTTGTCCGGCAACCTTCTGCAGTATGAATCCGCTCCCGCCAAAGACCCCCGCGCCCAGCGACTGCTGGAACCCGACACCGATCGTGACCCCATCCGTAGCGCACAGGAAACCATGGCGGTGGATCAGATACTCCTGCCCCGGACCTACCGGGATCGGCACAATGTGCCCCGGCACCTTGGTCGCAAACGAGACCTCGCCCGCGTACCCCATGGCCCGGTATTCGGTCATGAACAGGCTGCCTCCGCCCGCCACGCGCTTCAGCACGCCAAACAACCCCCCGCCCCCTCCCATTTGCGTGTGCGTCGTCATCTGTATCGAGCTGGTCATCCACGAGAGCTCGCCGCTCTCTGAAAACACGCTCTCATTCGGATCCAGAAGGACATCGAGCACCGGCATCGTGGTTCCCTGAATTCTCGTTTGCATGGCAATTCTCCTGATTCCCGTCAGTGTACCTGCCCACCCCGCCCCGGCGTCGACCGATCGTTACAAAGATACGAACCGTTATGCCAACCGGTTCGCAAAACTTGCTCTCCCAGCCTGTGGTATTCGATTGGACGCAACCCTGAATCAAACCGATTGCGAATTCGGTGAATGCGGGATTCGGCTGACGAGTCTGACGATGTCTCCTACTCCACAACCTGCAGGCTTGTTTTCGCCGTCGCAAGGGAGCTGCCGCCAACCCAGATGTCGTAGGTCGTTGGCTCGACGGTTTCCTTGCTTTGAATGTTGTAGAAGCTCAACTCATTGAATCCGAGCGGAAACTCTACGTGCTTTGTTTCGCCGGGTGCGAGGATCACCCGCGCAAACCCTTTGAGCTCCCTCACCGGCTGCTCAACGCTGGCCGCTGTGTTTCGAATATAGAGCTGGACCACCTCTGTGCCAGCCACGCTGCCTGTGTTCGTCACATTCACGCCAACAGTTACAACGGAATTAGGCCCGGAGGCGACCACTTCCCGGACCGGCACTTCGGCTCGGCTGACGGTCGGCTTGGAGTAGCTGAATCGCGTATAGCTCAGTCCCCAGCCAAACGGGAACAGCGCCGAGTTCTGCTCGTCAACATAGCGCGACATGAACTTTTCGTCGGCGTTGCGAGGCATGTGGCTCAGGTCGCCATGCGCGGGTCTTCCGGTTGGCAACTGGGCATAGTAAAGAGGCTCCTGCCCCACTGCGCGCGGGAAACTGGCCGGAAGCTTGCCGGATGGGTTCACATCGCCAAAAAGCACATCGGCGATGGCGTGGCCCGCTTCCACGCCCGGACTCCAGGCCTGGAGGATCGCAGGCACATGGCCCGCAGACCACTTCAGTTCAAGCGGCCGGCCAGCCAGAACCACCAGGATCACCGGTTTGCCGGTCGCCACAATGGCCTCGAGAAGTTTCTCCTGATTCCCGGTAAAGCCGAGGTGCACCCGGCTGCCAGCCTCGCCCTCAAACCAGTCGGTCGGCTCGCCCAGCGCCAGAATTGCAATATCTGCCGCCTTGGCAGTCAGCACAGCTTCCGCAATGGTCTTTGCGTCATCGGGAACAGGAAGACCTCCAGCCGGGGCTGCCGCACCGTTGAAACTCAGCGTCTTCAGGACATTGGCGTCTTCGCCCGCCAGCAGTCCGCATCCGGGTGCGTAGAGGAGTTTGTCGCCGAGCCGTTCACTCAAGGCAGTCTTTAAAGTGACCGCAAACTTCGGGTCGCCGGTGACGGCCCACGCCCCCAGCATCTCCTTCTGGTTATCCGCCATCGGGCCGATGAGAGCCACCTTTGTGGCCTTCTTGCCCAGGGGAAGAAGCACTCCCACACCCTCCACCGGATCGTTTTTCAACAGAACAAAAGTCTCTTCGGCCACCTTCCGCGCCGCAGCCCGGCGCTCGGGGGTTGCGTCGTATACCGGGCCCTGTTCCACATACGGATGGTCGAAAAGACCCAGCGCAAACTTCACGCGCAGGATGCGGCGTACCGCCTCATCGACCACACCTTCGGGGATCTTCCCGGACCTGACCTGATCGGCAATCACCGTGCCGAAGAGGTTGCCTTCCATGTCCATGTCCACACCGGCTTCGAGGGCCTTGCGGGCCACAGTTGGGCCGTCGCCGATGGAGTGATTCTCCAATTCGCTCACCGCGCCCCAGTCACTCACGACAAATCCGTCGAATCCCCACTCCTTGCGGAGAATCTGCGTCAGAATCAGAGGATTTGCGGTGGCTGGAACTCCGTTGATGGAATTGAAGGAGCTCATCAGCGTTGCGGCTCCCGCTTCCACGGCCGCCTGATACGGCTTCAGATACACCTGCCGCAGTGTGGGCTCGCCCATTTCCACTGCGTTGTAGTCTCGACCGGCGATTGCGGCTCCGTAAGCGGCAAAGTGCTTCACACTCACGGCCACCGAGTCAGGTTTCTTGAGATCGTCCTGCTGATAGCCCCTCACCCAGGCGCGCGCCATCACGGACCCGAGATAGGGATCCTCCCCGCTGGACTCGATGATCCGTCCCCACCGCGGATCGCGCGCAATGTCGACCATGGGCGAAAACACCCAGGGAATCCCGTCCGCCCGCGCTTCCGTGGCGCCGTAGCGAGCCACCAGTTCAGCGGCCCCGGGATCCCAGCTTGCCGCGATTGCCAATGGAATCGGGAAGGTAGTCCGATGACCATGGATCACGTCCTGACCAAACAGAATCGGGATGCGCAGCCGCGACCTCTCCATTGCGATGTGCTGGTAGTGATTTGTGGCTTCCGCACCCACGACATTCAGCATGGAGCCCAACTGCCCTTTGGCAACAAGTTCGTCGTAGCGGAGGTTTGAGGCCCCAGGGCCGGTTGCATATCCCGCCGAATACTGAACAAGCTGCCCAACCTTTTCCTCAAGTGTCATCTTCTTGAGCAGCGCTTCCACCCGAGCGTTCAACTCAGGGGAGGCCAGTTGCCGGTTGGGAGTTGTCCTTGCCTGGGCGAAAACAGCATCGGAGCTGGTCAGAATGCATGCAGCGACGAGAAGGCCAATCGTGAGCGTTCCATACAATTTGTGAAAGCAATGAGTTGTCATGGCTCGAAAATGATACCTCGTTCATCCCTCGGCGGTCCGAGCATCTTTCGTCCAGGCATTCGTCGTCCGGGCATTCGCGATCTGGAATTGACGCAAGCCTTCCGTTCCCTTCAAGTTCCAAGCTGGCCCAAACGCCCACAAATGCTCTACTCTTGCCAGTGATCCCAATGAAGCGAATTCTTTCCAAGTTCCGAAGTGCGATAGGTCAGGCCCTGGCTCATGACGTGATCAACACGGCCAAGGCGGTGGCTTATTCCGGGATGCTGATGCTGTTCCCGGCGCTCCTTGTGATCACAACCTTGCTCGCTCAGGCACCAGAGGGCAACAGCATGGTTGGAGAGATTCGCATCGCGTTTGAGCAGATTCTTCCCGAAAACTCGATGGACATGCTTCAGGACTACGTGCTGAATCGGCGCATCCACTCCGGCCAGGTCATCTTTTCCGCTTCGAGCCTGAGTATTTTCGCTGGTCTCGGCATGATGCTCTCGTTCATGGAAGGGTTCCGCAGGGCGTACCGGCTGCCTCGCGAGGATTGGAGCTTCTGGGGACGCAGAATGCGCGCACTTCTGCTTGTTCCAATCGCCCTGGTCCCTCTCTCGTTAGCTACCCTCGTCGTTGTCTTTGGGCATCAGATCGAGGTGTGGACGATTGCCAATGCCGACCATGAGTTGCGCCATATTGTGATCCTCTTCTGGCGTTTGGTGCGATGGTCCCTGGCTCTCATCACGAGCATTGCCGTTTTGACCGTTCTGTACCACTTTGGAACGCGCCGGAAAGAGCATTGGTCCTGGGTTCTTCCCGGTTCCATCTGCAGTACGATAATTTGGTTTCCAGCCACGCTGCTTTTTGGGTGGTACGTCACGCGCATTGCAGACTATTCGATGTTCTACGGTTCATTTGGCGCCGGGATTGCGACCCTGGTCTGGCTGTACATTACAGCCTTCAGCGTCCTGGTCGGCGCCGAGTTCAATGGAGCACTTTTCCGGGACCGCCGAGCGAGGCTCTTTGCCTCCGCCCAATCCGATCAGGAAGCCACTGGCCGGTAGCATCCCGCACTGCCCATTGACCTTGCGGCAATTCACAAGGTTGCAAAGGAAGTCTGATCGGACCCCAATGTACAATGAAACGGACCCCTCTTGATTTTGTTCTTCCTGACAACCAGCCCCAATCTATTGGAGTCTCCTTGAATGGCCTTTGAGCTCAGCCTGACCGATTCACCGTCCCAACGCCGCGCAAAGATTGTTGCAACGCTGGGGCCGGCATCGAATACGGAACCCGTCTTTCGCGATCTGGTCCGCGCCGGCGTTGATGTGGCCCGCCTCAACTTCTCTCACGGAACGCACGAAGAGAAGCTGGCATTGATTCAAATGATTCGGAAGGTGAGCCGCGAAGAGCACAAGCCTCTGTGTATTCTGGGTGATCTGCAGGGGCCCAAGATCCGCACTTCCAAGCTGAAGGATCATCAGCAGGTCCTGCTCAAGGCGGGCAGCCGCATGACCATTACGCCTCGCGATGTGCCCGGAACCGCCTCGCTGGTTGGGACTACCTTCAAGACGCTCGCGGAAAACGTGGAACAGGGGTCGCGGATTCTGCTCTCCGACGGACTGATCGAACTGCGCGTTCACGAGGTGGTCGGCGACGATGTGGTTTGCGAGGTCGTGAATGGCGGCATGCTGGGAGAAAACAAGGGAATTAACCTGCCCGGCATTCCTGTTCGAGTGCCATCGTTAACCGATAAGGACTCCCAGGATCTGGAATTTGCGCTCAAGAACGGCGTCGACGCAATTGCAGTCTCCTTCGTCCGAACCGCGGAAGATGTGCGGCTGGTTCGCAACCGCGTCTCTGCCTACGGCGGGGATACCTGGATCATCGCAAAACTCGAAAAGCCGCAGGCCATCGAGCACCTCGACGCAATCCTCACTGTCGCTGACGGCATTATGGTTGCGCGCGGCGATCTTGGCGTGGAGGTTCCTCCGGAGAAGGTCCCTGCGATCCAGAAGCACATCATCCGCCGTGCCGCCGAATTCCGCAAACCCGTCATCACCGCAACGCAGATGCTGGAGTCGATGATCGAGAATCCGCGCCCGACACGCGCCGAGGTTTCCGACGTCGCCAACGCGGTCTACGATGGCACCGACGCCGTGATGCTCTCCGGCGAGTCGGCAGTCGGCAAATACCCGGTGGAAACTGTCGCCATGATGGCTCGCATCGTCGCGGACGCCGAGCGGCACATCAAGGAGCAGGCATACTACGAGCCCCGTGAGCGCAGGAGCCACCTCTCTATCGCCGAGACGATTTGCGAAGCCACGGCGCACGCAGCCGATGACCTCGATCTGCGCGGCATTGCGCTGTTCACCGAGTCGGGAGTGACTGCGCGGCAATTGTCGAAGTATCACCCTTCCACGCCGATCTTTGCCCTCAGCCCGGTTGAAGTCACCATCAATCGCATCAACCTGCTGTGGGGTACGACGCCGATACGTTGTCCCAAGGTCAACTCGACTGAAGCCCTGGTCGATTGCGCGGAGAGCCTTCTCGAACAGGGCGGATACGTGAGACCCCGCGAGGTGATCGCCATCGTGGCCGGCACGCGGACCAAGTCCGGATCGACAAACTTCCTTCGCCTGCACGTGATGGGAGAACACAGCCTGGAGGGCGTACGCTTCTTTACCACACACGAAGAAGAGCAGGCGGCCGCGCCTGGAACCTCGAAGGTGAAGCACGCGCCGACGAAGCATGAGAAAGCGCCGGTGAAGCCCAGGTAGTTCAGGAGCGAGTTAAAGGAGAAAGGCTCCGTTCCCTTCAGGGTTCGGAGCCTTTGCATTTTTTGTCTTTACGATGAGCGCGCATTCGCTACTTCGCGGCGAGTTGCCGAAGGACGTACTGCAGGATTCCTCCGTGCTCGTAGTACTCGATCTCCTGGGGCGTGTCGATGCGGACCTTTGTGTCGAATTCCTTCACCGTCCCGTCCGCGGCGGATGCGCGGACGCGCAGCGTGCGGCCCTGCGCCAGCTTCGCATCGAGCAAACTCTTCAGCCCTGGGAAGTCGAAGACTTCTTCGCCGGTGAGCCCAAGCGATTCGGCGTTCTCGCCGTCCTTGAACTGCAACGGCAGAATTCCCATTCCCACCAGGTTTGACCGGTGAATGCGCTCAAAGCTCTCCGCTATGACGGCTCGCACACCCAGCAGGTTTGGCCCCTTGGCCGCCCAATCGCGCGATGAGCCCGATCCGTACTCCTTGCCGGCCAGAATCACCAGCGGAACGCCGCGCTCAGCATACTTCACGCTGGCGTCGAAGATCGACATCGGCTCGCCCTCGGGGAGCAGCCGCGTTACGCCGCCCTCGGTGCCCGGCGCCAGCTTGTTGCGCAGCCGCACATTGGCAAATGTGCCGCGAACCATCACATCGTGATTGCCGCGCCGCGAACCATATGAGTTGAAATCTGCAGGCTTGACCCCGTGCTCCGAAAGATACTTTCCCGCTGGACCGTTTGCTTTGATGTTGCCCGCGGGAGAGATGTGGTCGGTGGTCACGGAATCGCCAAGCACTGCGAGCACGCGCGCACCAAGAATATCCTTCACCGGCGCAGGATCTTTAGTGATCCCTTCGAAGTAGGGCGCCTTGCGGATATAGGTGGAGTCCGGCTCCCACTTGTAGACGTCCCCGGTGGGGAAGCTGAGGCCCTGCCAGTTGGCGTCGCCCGCGCTCACCGTTGCATATTCTTTGCGAAAACCTTCGCTGCTCACACCCAGCGCAATCGCGTCGGCCACCTCCTGCTGCGTCGGCCAAATGTCTTTGAGGTAGACCGGCTGCCCGGCCTGGTCAGTGCCCAGCGGGTCCGCGTCGAAGTTGTGTCCAATCCTGCCGGCTAGCGCATAGGCAACCACCAGCGGCGGACTCATCAAATAGTTGGCCCGCACATCCACATTCACTCGGCCCTCAAAGTTGCGGTTGCCGCTGAGCACGCTCACGGCCACCAACCCGTGCTCATCGATGCTCTTTGAGACGTCTGTCGGCAGCGGTCCAGAGTTGCCGATACATGTGGTGCAGCCGTAGCCCACCACGTTAAAGCGCAGCTTTTCGAGATACGGCAGCAGCCCGGCCTTCTGGTAGTAGTCCGTCACCACGCGCGATCCCGGCGCAAGCGAGGTCTTTACCCACGGCGGCACGGTAAGCCCCTTCTCGACCGCCTTCTTGGCCAGGATGCCTGCCGCAATCATGACCGACGGATTCGAGGTATTTGTGCAACTGGTGATGGCCGCAATCACAACCGAACCGTGATCGAGGTAGGTGTCCGGATCGACGCCAAAACGCTCCTTCACGGTGGTGGTCAGGTGCACCGGAACCTTCTCCGCCACAGCTGAATCCGTCACCGATCCACGCTGCCAGGAAGCCGCTGTGCGCGTCCCAAGTGGCTTGGCCGAAGGAGAAAGCAATGAGGGCAATTGCTGTTCGAAGCTGGCTGCCGCATCCTTCAGCAGAACACGGTCCTGCGGGCGCTTTGGACCTGCAACGCTTGGTTCCACCGCGCCCAGGTCGAGCTCCAGCGTCTGCGTGTACTCCGCATTCGGTGACGCAGACGTGTGGAACATGCCTTGCTCCTTGAAGTAGGCTTCGACGAGCGCGATCTGCTCTTCGCTGCGGCCGGTGAGCCGGAGATAGCGCAGCGTCTCGGCATCCACCGGGAAGATACCGCAGGTTGCGCCATACTCTGGCGCCATGTTGCTGATGGTGGCGCGATCCGCGAGCGGCAGCTCCGCGATGCCGGGTCCATAGAACTCGACAAATTTGCCGACGACGCCAAGCTTGCGCAATGCCTGCGTAACAGTGAGAACCAGATCGGTCGCCGTAGCGCCCTCGCGGAGTTTTCCAGTCAGCTTGTATCCCACGACTTGCGGAATAAGCATAGAAACCGCCTGACCGAGCATGGCCGCCTCCGCCTCGATGCCGCCGACGCCCCAGCCAAGCACGCCGAGACCATTGATCATCGTGGTGTGCGAGTCGGTTCCGACGAGCGTGTCAGGATACGCAACCAGCTCGCCGTCCTTCTTCGAGGTGAATACGACGCGGGCCAGATACTCCAAATTCACCTGGTGGCAGATGCCCATTCCCGGCGGCACCGCGGAAAAGTTGCGAAACGCCGTCTGGCCCCACTTCAGAAAGGCATAGCGCTCGCGATTGCGCTGGAACTCAAGCAGCGTATTGGCATCAAACGAACCCGCGGTTCCGAATTCATCCACCTGGACGGAGTGATCGATCACGAGCTCGGCTGGCACAAGCGGGTTTACACGCTCGGGATCGCCGCCAAGCGTCTTGATGGCATCGCGCATCGCGGCAAGGTCCACGATCGCCGGTACGCCCGTGAAGTCCTGCATGAGAACGCGCGCCGGCATGTAGGCAATCTCACGGCTTGGCTCTGCCTTCGCGTCCCAATTCGCCAGAAACTCGATGTCCGCGGCCGTAACGTTGACGCCGTCTTCACGGCGAAGCAGGTTTTCGAGCAGGATTCTCAGGCTGAACGGGAGGCGATGCAGGTTGAAACCGCGCGCCTCCAGCGTGGAAAGCCGGAAGATTGTGTAGGAACGGCTTCCGGAGTTCAGAGTAGCCTTGCTATCGAAACTGTTCATTGGAAATAACCTTTCCATCCGCGGAATGAGCGGATTGATCTCTAAATCTCATTTCGGGCGCTGGTCTCCGAGTCTCGGCTGTGAGACTTTGCGGAAACCGCAAATCGAAGGGAGCAGATTACTCAGCGGGAGGGGCGCCGTCCACGATCGGGCCGGCCGTGCCGAAACCGCTTCAGCACCGGCGTCGAGGAAATTCGCACTGCGGATCGGCTAAACATGATCGACACCAAGATTCTAGCGCGTATCGCCACCTTTGGGAACGGCGTGAGAATCTGCGATATTTAATCTTTGCCCGGGAGGTTGTTATGGATCGGCGCGCAACACATGGTTTCGCAGCTTCGACGGTTTTCTGGGCGGCGGTCGTCGGCTCATGCCAGACCATGTCCATGCCCGCCGCATCCTCACCCGCGACCGCGCCTGTGCCGGCCGTATCGTGGCCAACGGTCGACGGGACCATCGTTCTTCCCAACTTCCGCTTCGGCACGGGCGAGACACTGCCCGAGCTCAAGCTGCACTACCTCACCCTGGGCACGCTGCATCGCAACGCCGCCGGCCGCGTCGACAACGCCATCCTCCTGCTGCATGGCACAGGCGGCAACGCCCATTCTCTGATGAATCCGCTCTTCTCCAAAGTCCTTTTCGGCCCGGGCGCGCCGCTCGACATCCAGAAGTACTTTCTCATCCTGCCCGACGACATCGGACACGGCCAAAGCTCCAAGCCGTCCGACGGCCTGCACGCTCACTTTCCTGCCTACGACTACGACGACATGGTGCGCAGCCAGCGGATGATGCTCGACGAGATGAAGATCGACCACCTTCGGCTCATCCTGGGCACTTCGATGGGCTGCATGCAGTCATTCGTCTGGGGCGAGACTTATCCAGGCTTTGCCGAAACGCTGGCCCCGTTTGCGTGTCTGCCCGTCCAGATTGCGGGCCGCAACCGCATGATGCGATCTATGGCTATCCAAGCCATCAAGCAGGACCCCGCATGGATGGAGGGTGAGTACAAGTCCGAACCAATCCAGGGTTTGCGCACCGCGAACGAACTGCTGCTGATCATGGGCTCCAGTCCGCTGCAGATGCAAAAGCAGGCGCCCACGCGCGACGCGGCCGAGCAGTACGTCGACAGCTATCTCAAGCGCGTTATGGCCTCCACCGACGCCAACGATCTGATCTTCTACACCAACGCCAGCCGTAACTACAACCCCAGCCCGCATCTCGACCGCATTACCGTGCTCGCGCTTTGGATCAACTCCGCAGACGACTACATCAACCCGCCGGAGTTGGGAATTGCCGAGAAGATGGTCACTCACATGCCCAATGCGCGCTTCATTCTTCTGCCCATCACCGACCAGACCCGCGGCCATGGAACGCACACAGTCGCCGCAGTCTGGAAGGACTACCTTGCGGAGTTTATGAGCGCAACGGAATCGAAGCCGTAACTCCAGCCCATTCAGTCTGGGAGCAAACGACAAGATTCAGTCCCTTATCTCAGCCCCAAACGGATCCGCCTCAGTGCCCCGGCTCCATGTTGTAAAGGAAGTACGCGCGCAATTCGAGAAACGGGCCCGTGAATTCGGTCGGAAGTGGAGGGTAATTCGAACCGGTCAATGCACCCCACGCGGCTTTGTCCAGGGCAGTGTCGCCCGAGCGGCCTTCCAGCACCATGCTGGGATCTTTCAATCGTCCATTGGGCAGGACCTTGAACCGAATCGCAACCATCCCCTTGGCCAGCTTAGGAGGTTTCACCTCATCGGGAATGAGCGGGTTCCAGGTATTCTCCGTCACCTGATGCCAACGCTTGACCCACGGCTTGAAGTCGACGCCCTGCGTATCGGAGAGAATTTCAACCCCGCCCGGCGGAGTCTTATTCTTGACTGCATCGGTCCTGGCTGGCGCGGACTCTTGCTTGGATGCTTCAGCTGGCGCAGTCTGTGCTTGGGAAATCAACGTCGTCGACAAGAGCACGAACGAAAGAAGGATCACCGGGATTCGCATCGAAACCTCCATTCTCAATCCACACGAAAAAGTGTAGGACGAGTCGCCCCGCCGCCTCAGCGTTCGGGCTCCATGTTGTACATGAAGTACGCCCGTATCTCGAGATATTTGCCGTGGAACTCCTTGGGCAGCGGAGGGTAGTTCGAGCCAGTAAGCGCGCCCCAGGCGGCGCGGTCAAGCGCGGTATCGCCCGAGCGCCCGTCCAAAGTCAGACTACCGTCCATCAGGCGGCCATTGGGCAGGACCTTGAAGCGGATAGCCACCATGCCCGACTTCAGAATGGGAGGATTGACCTCGTCGGGAATAAGCGGATCCCAGGTTCTCATTGTTTCGCGGTGCCAGTACTGGAGCCACGCGCTGAAATCCACTCCCTGCGTATCGGAGAGAACTTCCACGCCGCCCGAACCGGCGCCCGGATGCATGCGCAATCCGCCTCCGCCGATGTTTTGCTGGCCGGTTCCTGGAGAGTGTGAACCCCTCATTGCATCGCGAAGCTGGTCGGCAGGATTCTGTGAACCCATGGCGAAGTTGGGCCTGGGCGTTGCCGCGGGATGCGGAGCATCGAGCTGGGACTGTTGCGCGGGCGCGG
>Ga0181520_10005745_pt1 | contig 19519 bp, 17 predicted proteins | sample PEATcosm2014_Bin_29_FD_132451 | JGI IMG/M metagenome (GOLD analysis project Ga0181520, IMG submission 132451) | Peatland microbial communities from MTU Mesocosm Facility, Houghton, MI, USA - PEATcosm2014_Bin02_30_metaG | ecosystem: Environmental > Terrestrial > Soil > Wetlands > Peat | place...
CCGGCCTTCCTCATCCACCAGCAGCGGGCAGACCGCCACGGCATCGGCATGGGCGTCCAGTACCTCGGCCAGCCCCAGGACGGTCTTCGGTTCCACCTCGGTATCGTCGTGCAGGAACAGCACGTAGTCCGTATCGGCCGCGCGCCAGCCCAAGTTGAGCGCCTTGGTCAGGCCGAAGTTCTTGGGCAGGCGGATGAACTGCACGTTCGGAAATTCGCCGTCCAACCGGGCGCTGCCGTCCCGCGAGCCGTTATCCACCACAATGAGCTGCAGCGTCTCGCGACCCTCGGACTTCTCCAGCGATTCCAGCGAGCGCCGCAGCAGCGACACGCGATTGTGCGAGACCACCACCACGGAAGCGCGTAGCGGCGGCTTCTCGGATTCGGAACCAATTTGAGGGAGCAACCCAATAGCATAACGCGCGGCGCCCGCCGCGAGCGCGGAGAGGCTCCTTTGTTGTAACGTGAATATTATGAATGCAAAGGAGATCCTGGCTCTTATCCAGGACATCGGCCTGGTCCCCATCGTGCGTACTTCGAGCGCCGAATCGGCCATAAAGGCCGTGGAAGCCATCTACAACGGCGGTGTGCGCGCCGCCGAAATCACCATGACGGTGCCGGGGGCGGTGCACGCGCTGGAAAAAGTGGCCGACCGTTTCGGCGGAAAAATGGTGCTGGGTGCCGGCACAGTGCTCGATCCCGAGACCGCGCGCATCTGCATGCTGGCCGGCGCGGAGTTCTTCGTGACGCCCGCTCTGCGGCTGGCCACCATCGAAGTGGCCAAGCGCTACTCCAAGGTGATCTGCCCAGGTGCGCTGACCCCCACCGAAGTGCTGACCGCCTGGGAAGCAGGCGCCGATGTGGTGAAGGTCTTCCCCTGCGGCAACGTGGGCGGGGCGAAGTACATTAAGGCGCTCAAGGGACCCTTCCCGCAGATCGAGATGATCCCCACCGGCGGCGTGAACCTGGAAACCACCCCCGACTTTCTCAAGGCGGGCGCCTGCGCGGTGGCCGTGGGCAGCGAGCTGGTGGACGGCAAGACCATCAAGGAAGGCCGCTACGACGTCATCGAGGAGCGCGCGCGCCAATACCTGGCGGCGGTGGCCAAAGCTCGTGCGGAGATGCGCGCGGCGGCGACCGCTTAGCGCCCGGGGTGGCGGATCGCCGGGCGGCGAATTAATCCTTCGCCGAAACGCTTGGCGCTCCAATGGCATCATAGAACTAGATGCACCGGAGAACCGCGCTTGGCGGGGCCGGGCTGGCGGGTGTTGCCGGCCTGGGAGCCTGGGCGTTTCGCGCCGCCCCACATTTCTGGAAGCAATATTCGCAGGATCTGAAACGGGACGCCATGCCCGCGCCACGCCATCCCGACCTGAAAGCCTGGTCCGCGCGCGGCCTGCACGCGGCCTGGCTGGGCCACACCACCGTGCTGCTGAGGATCGATGGCTTCACCATCCTCACCGACCCGGTATTCAGCAACCGCGTGGGTCTCGGACTGGGCCCTCTCACGGTCGGGCCGAAGCGGCTCGTGGAACCGGCGCTGACCCTGCCCGAACTGCCGCATATCGATCTGCTGCTGCTCTCGCATGCCCACATGGATCATTTCGATTTGCCAAGCCTGCGCAGCCTGGAAAACCGCGGCACCATGGTGGTCACGGCGTCGCAGACCGCCGACCTGCTGCGGGGGTCGCGTTATGCCGGCGTGCGCGAGCTCGGCTGGGGCGAAGGCGCCAGGGTGGGGCCGCTCGCGATCCGCGCGTTTCGCGTGAACCACTGGGGAGCGCGCATGCGCAGCGACACCTATCGCGGCTATAACGGCTATACCATCGAGGCCGGCCGCTATCGCGTGCTTTTCGCCGGCGATACCGCCGCTACGGACGCCTTCCGCGCGCTCAAGACGTCGCGCCCCTTCGATATCGGCATCATGCCGGTGGGTGCTTACGATCCCTGGATCTACTACCACGCGACGCCGGAGCAGGCCCTGCGCATGGCGGACGACGCCGGCGCGGAAGCGATCCTCCCCGTGCACCACCAGACGTTTCCGCTCAGCCGCGAGCCGTTTCTCGAACCCATCGAGCGGCTTTATGCCGCCACCGGCCGCCACACGGACCGCGTGGGGTGGGGGCGGATCGGCGAAGAGTTCGCCCGGATCTGAGATCCGCCGGCGGCCGCTCCCGCGCAGCCGCTCTGATACCCTGAAATCGAGGGTTATGGGGATTGCCGCCAAGCCGGAGATCATGAGTCCGGCGGGATACTGGCCGCAACTGGGCGCGGCCATCGAGGCGGGCGCGGACGCGGTCTATTTCGGACTGCACCATTTCAGCGCGCGCGCCAAGGTGGGTTTCTCGCTCGCCGAGCTGCCCGAGGTCATGGCCACGCTGCACCGGCGCGGGGTGCACGGCTACGTCACCTTCAACACCCTGGTCTTCGATCACGAGGTGGCGGAGGCGGCCCGCGGCCTGGCCGTCATCGCGAAGGCCGGCGCGGATGCCATCATCGTCCAGGACCTCGGGATTTTGCGGCTGGCCCGGCAGATCGCGCCGGATCTGACCATCCATGCCAGCACCCAGATGAGCGTCACCAGCGCGGATGGCGTGCGGCTAGCCGAGGAACTGGGCGCGAGCCGCGTCACGCTGGCGCGCGAGCTTTCGCTCGATCAGGTGCGCGCCATACGCGCCGCCACCGATTGTGAACTCGAGATTTTCGTCCACGGGGCGTTGTGCGTGGCCTACTCCGGCCAGTGTTTCTCTTCGGAGGCCTGGGGCGGGCGCAGCGCCAATCGCGGCCAGTGCGCGCAGGCCTGCCGTTTGCCCTACGAGATGATCGTGGACGGCCGGCCCAAGCCGCTCGGCGATGCGCGCTACCTGCTCTCGCCGGGCGATCTCTACGCGCTGCGCCAGATTCCGGAGATCGTGCGCATCGGCATCTCGGCGCTCAAGATCGAAGGCCGCTACAAGGACGCCGATTACGTGGCGCTGGCCACGGGTGCCTACCGCCAGGCCGTGGACGAGGCTTGGGCCGGGCTTCCCGCGAGCCTCGACCGCGCCGCCGAACTTCAGCTCGAACAAGTCTATTCGCGCGGTCTGGGACCTTACTTCGTCACCGGGACGGACCACCAGGCGGTGGTGCGCGGGCGCGCTCCGCGGCATCGCGGCGTGTGGATGGGCCGGGTGACGCGCGTCGAAACCGGCGCGATCACGGTGGAGACCGGCGAGGCGGATGCTCTGGCTCCGCTCAAACCCGGCGATGGGGTGGTGTTCGATGCGGCCGACTGGCGCTCTCCCGAAGAGCCCGAAGAGGGCGGGCGGATATTCCAGGTGGAGCGGCGCGAGGATGCCGTGCTGCTGCGCTTCGCCAACGGCGCGATAAACGCGGCTCGCATCCGGCGCGGCGACCTTTTGTGGCGCACCAGCGATCCGGAGCTGGAACGCGCCGCACGCCCCTACCTCAGCCCCGCGGCGCCCCTGCGAAAGCAGCCCGTGCACGTGCGTGTGACGGCCCGCGAGGGCGCTCCGATCGAGACCGAGTGGCAGGTGGGGGAGATCAGCGTGGCCGTACGTTCCGAAGCCATCCTGGGCGCGGCGCGCAATCGCGCGCTGACCGCCGAGCTGCTGCGCGATCAACTGGGGCGGCTCGGCAACACGCCCTACGCGCTAGCGGGGATCGAGCTGGCGCTCGAAGGCTCGCCCTTCGCCCCGGCCTCGCTGCTCAACCAGGTGCGCCGCGAGGCTGTGGAGCGGCTCCAGGAGCGCCAGGGCGCGGCGCGGCACGTGACCATAGTGCCCGCGCCCGAACCGGAGCCGGCGCCCGCATCGCCGGGTGGACCGCCCCTTCTTCACCTGCTGGTGCGCACCGCCGAGCAACTGGATGCCGCCCTTGAAATGCGGCCTGCCAGCATCACGCTGGACTATCTCGATCTCTATGGCTTGCGGCCTTCGCTCGAGCGCGTGCGCGCGGCCGGCTTGGAGCCACGGGTGGCCAGCCCGCGCGTGCTGAAGCCGGGTGAAGAGCGCATCCTCGATTTTCTGCTGGGCTGCGGCTGCCCCATCCTGGTGCGCTCGGCGGGCCTGCTGCAGGCGCTCACTGCGCGCCCGCATCCGGCGCTGGTGGGCGATTTCAGCCTGAACGCCGCCAACGCGCTGGCGGCCCGCGAACTCCTGGCGCGCGGTCTCGAAATTCTCACCCCCACGCACGACCTCAACGCCGAGCAGGTGGCCGAGCTGGCGCGCCGCATTGGCGCCGGCCGCGTGGAGGCGGTGGCTTATCACCACCTGCCCGTATTCCACACCGAGCACTGCGTCTTCTGCCGCTTCCTATCTACCGGCACGAGTTACAAGGATTGCGGCCGTCCCTGCGAGACGCATCGCGTGGCGCTGCGCGATCCGGCCGGCCGCGCGCATCCGGTGATGGCCGACGTAGGCTGCCGCAACACGGTCTTCGGCGCCGAAGCGCAGCAGGCCGCTGTGCACCTCGATTCCTGGCGAGCCGCCGGCATCCGCCATTTCCGCCTGGAATTCGCCCACGAATCGGCCGATCAGGTGACCCGCGTCACGCGCGCCTTCGAGGACGCCCTGGCCGGCCGGTCGACTGCGCGCGACCTGGCGCAGACGCTCCAGCGCATCGCGCCCGAAGGCATTACCGAAGGCAGTCTCTACGTGCCCGAGGGCTATCGCGAGCTGGTGGTTTTGCAGTAGTGGGGCATGCTTTAGCTTGCCCAGAGGACGCCCAAAAAAGCTCACCGCGGAGACGCTGAGGAGCGGAGGAACGCGGAGAAGCAAAAAGTCAACACCTGAGATTTGGAGGAAGCGGAGGCCCCGAGGGCTGGCGCCCGGCGGGCCTGGGTGCCTAGACTTGGTCTTCCACCATGAACTGCTCGTACTTCCCCTCCGCCGTCACGTAGATATTGAGCGTGAGCGTCTTCCTGGCGAATTCGGCGCGATAAGTACGGTGGGTCATGCCTCCGCGCAGTTGCTCGCCGGCGGAGGTTACGGCTTTCAGCTTGCCCAGCCGTGCGAGCGACTCCCGGCAATCGCGCAGGGCGGTCGCGGAGAAATACGAATTGGCGTTGGCTGTGAACAGGCCGCGGTCGATGCGGCCGGCGCGCAGGCCTTCCAGAATAGCCCGCACCTGGGCCGTATCTTTCGCCGATACCGCCGCGGGCGGCCGCTCCGCCGCGAACAGGGTGTCGGCGATCTCGCGCGACAGCGGCCCGATCAGGTCGATGCCGTCTTCGTTCGTCAGCACCACCACGGCGGCTTGGCGCGTGGGGAAGACAACGTTCGAAGCCAGGAAGCCGGAGACCTCGCCCGAGTGGCTGATGGCGGGCATGCCGTTCCGCTCGCTCACCGAGAGGCCCAGGGCGTAATGCGTGCGGTCTCCATTGCCGAGCGTCACTTCGCGCGTGAATTCCTCATAGGAGCGCGGCGAGAGGATCTTGCGCTCGAGGAAGGCGATGTCCCAGCGGACCAGGTCGGCGGCCGTCATGGCCAGTTCGGCCGCCGCGAAGTACCAGCCGGCCGCTTCGCGCGCCACCGGCCGCGGAGGCCCCAGCGCGAAGCGGGTGTACGCCTTAGCATCGGACGGGCCGGGAGCCTCGGCATTCCAGTCGACGGCCGTGCGCATGCCCAGCGGTTCGAAGATGCGCTCGCGCAGAAAGGCCACCAGCGGCCGTCCGGAGGCCTTCTCGAAAATCTGGCCGGCCAGAACGTAATTCGTGTTGCTGTACTGCCAGCGCGTGCCGGGCTCAAAATTCAGCGGCTTGGCGGCCCAGCGCTCCAACAGCGCGAGCGGCGCGGTGGGCTTGGTCCACTCGGGGATGAGGTAATCCTGCGGCGCGTAATCCTCATACCCCGAGGTGTGCGAGAGCAACTGGCGGATGGTGATGTCGCCCGCGCGCGTGAGGTTGGGAAAGTACTTCGCCACGGGATCGCCGAGCGAGAGCGTGCCTTGTTCCTGAAGCAAGAGCAGCGCGGCGGCCGTGAACTGCTTGGAGATGGACCCCACCGCGTAGCGCGTGCCGGCCTCCGCCGCGCGTCCCTCGGCCAGGTCGGCGGTGCCGAAGGCTTTGGCGAAGGCCAGTCGGTTCTCGCGCACCACGGCTACCGAGACGCTCGGCGCGCCGCTCTTCTTCAAAGCCGCGGCGATCTGCTCCGATAGCCGGGAATCGAGATCCTGCGCCGGCAGGGCGGCCAGCGAGAGGACGGCTAGCCATAAAATTCGAGTGCGGACGATCATGCTGAAACCAAGTGCCAGTGTAGACGATCGGCGTACCCGTCCGCGCGCCGCGCTACAATCGCTCTACTATGTGTTCCCTGCGAATCCCGGCGATCTTTCTGCTGCTGGCCGCCGCCGTCGCGGCGCAACCGCCCGTGCCGCGCTATGAAGTCAAGCGCGCCTCCGGCCGCATCGTCATCGATGGCAAGCTCGACGAGAATGCTTGGAAAGCCGCGGCGCCCGTCGAGTTCATCTTCCCATGGGACTTTCAGACTGGCGCCAAGCAGAAAACCACCGCCCGGCTGCTTTGGGACGACGACAATCTCTACGTGGGATACGAATGCGAGGACACCGACATCACCGCCCAGCGCACCGAGCGGGACGATCCTACTTATATGGACGATGCGGTCGAGATCTTCATCAACCCGAAGCCTTCGCAAACCGCGGTCTATTTCGGTCTGGAAATGAACGCCCGCGCGGTTCTTTACGATTACCTGATGTCCAACGCCCAATATGCTTTCAAGCGCTTCAACCTGCAGGGAGTGCAATTGGCCTCGTTCATCCGCGGCACTTTGAATTTGCGCGGCGATAAGGACCAGGGCTGGAGTCTCGAAGTCTCCATCCCGTGGGTGAACTTCGAGGAAATTTCCAAGCGCCCCGCGCCGGGAGACATATGGACCGCCGCGCTCAATCGCTGGGATGGCGTGGAACCCAACCGCCGTCTGAGCATGTGGTCCGACCCTCTGCAGCCCACCGCGAATCCGCACGTTCCCGCGCGCTTCGGCCAACTGGTCTTCGTCGAGCAAGGCAAGTAGACGCGATCCTGCGGGGCTCGCCGGCGCCGCGTTGTACGATACCCTCATGGAGATCGATCTGGCGTTTGGAAGAACCGGGCTGAAGGCGGAGCTGCCCGGCGGCTTCCGCTATCGTGTGCTGGAGGCCCGTTCGGCCAAGCCGCTGGCGGGCTGGCAGGAGGCACTCGAAGCGGCACTGGATGCGCCGATCGGCTGCGCGCCGCTCTCGACACTAGCGGCCGGCAAGAGGAGCGCGGCTATTTCGGTCTGCGACATCACCCGGCCGGCGCCCAATTCCAAGACGCTTCCTCCACTGCTGCGCCGCCTGCTCGATGCCGGCATCCCGCGCGAGAACATCACGATCCTCATCGCCACCGGGCTGCATCGCGCCGCCACGCCGGATGAGATCCGCGAGATCTGCGGCGCCGAGGTGGCGGCCGGGTTCCGCGTGGTGAATCACATGGCGCGGGAGTTTTCCTCGCATCGCCCGCTGGGGCGGGCTCCGGCGGGCACTCCGGTATACATCGACGAGAGATTCGTCGCGGCCGATCTTCACATCACCCTCGGCTTCATTGAACCGCATCTCATGCTGGGCTACTCGGGCGGTCGCAAGCTGATCGCGCCTGGCCTGGCGGCCAAGGAAACCATCGAGGTCCTGCACAGCCCGAAGTTCATGCGCGACCCGCGCGCGGTGGAGGGCAGCATCGACGGCAATCCGCTGCACCGGGAGCTGCTGGCGATTTCGCGCATGGCCCGGCACGATTTCATGCTAGACGTGGCACTGGCGCGCGACCGTTCGATTGCGGCCATCTTCGCCGGCGATCCCGCCCACGCGCACCCGTGCGGCTACCGCTTCGTCTCCGAGACGATGCTGGAATCGCTCCCCGAGCCAGTGGACGCCGTCATCACAACCGCGGCCGGATATCCGCTCGACCTCACGTACTACCAATCCATTAAAGGCGTGACCGCGGCTTCCCATATCGTGAAGCCCGGCGGCCACATCCTGCTGATCGCCGCGTGCGAGGAGGGAGTGGGCGCGGAAGAGTTCCGCCGCATGGTGCTGGCGGGCGAGTCCGATGCCGGGTTTCTGGGCCGCATCGAAAGTACTCCCGTCGTGGTCGACCAGTGGCAGCTCGAAAAACTGGCGCTGGTAACCACCCGCAAGCATGTCTCCTGGTATGTTCCGGGCCTGCCTGCTGAATACCGGGAGAAGCTGTGGGGCCGCTGTCATCCCACACCCCAAGCGGCGATGGACACCTTGGCGCGCGAGTTAGCCCCGGGCGCCACGGTGGCCGTGGTTCCCGAAGGTCCCTACGTGCTCGCGCGCTGTTGAGGCGGGCCTAACGGGCCGTGCGCGTCGCGCTATGCCAGTACGAGTTCATCCACTGCTCAAAGGGAGTTAGTGTGGGATACTCCTGGCGGACCGCACCGATATCGATGTGATATCCGACTTCCTCGAACCAGTGGTACATCAACGTCAGGTCCTTGCCGGCCAGTTTCTCAAACTCGTCCCAGGGCATCGGCCGGTACTGAACTTCGCGGCCGGAAGCTCGCGTGAAGGACTGGGCGATCTCGGTCATGGATAGCTCGTCGCCAGCCAGATCGAAGATACGGTTCTGCCATTTGCCGGGATGCTCGAAAGCCATCGCGACAACCCCGCCGATGTTGTCTACCGCGATCATCTGCAGGCGCGTAGTGGGGCTCAGCGGCTGGCTCAGCGTGCCGGCTTCGATCATCTGCCGCATGCCCAACCAGTTATCCATGAAGAACACCGGCCGCACGATCGTATAACGCATGCCCGTGCCGCGAAGGTGCTCCTCGATGCGGAACTTGCTGTCGAAATGCGGAATGCCGGTCCGCTGGTCCGCGCTGCCCACCGAGCTATAGACAAAATGCGTGACGTCCGAACGCTTGGCGGCGTCCGCGAGATTGATGCCCTGGCGGATTTCGGCTTCGGCGCCCTGGCGCGAGTCTTGTACCGAGAAGACGCCGTACACGCCATCCACGGCGCGGGCCAGCGATTGTGGATCGTCCATGTGGCCCCGCACGACTTCGACGCCGGGGCCGGTGAAGGCACGCGCCTGGGGCTGGTCCGGATCGCGCGTCAGCGCCCGCACCGCAAAGCCCCGCTCTCGAAGGTGCCGCAAAACAGCGCCGCCCTGGTGGCCGGTCGCACCGGTGACCAGGATGGTCTTGCTTGAGTTTTTATTAGGCATAGGTTTCTTGCTGCAGGCAAAGCGCCATCGGGTCGAAACCTAGTTCGGCTTGCGTGAAAATTCGCACCGGGCCGCCAGTTGGCCTGGTACAACTACTCGGCCATCGGAATGGGCCCGGCGTAGCCGGTCATCTCCAGATAGCCTAGCCCCTTGAGCGGCTGCCCGTTTCTGGTCGCGGTCACCTCGATGGCGCCCTCCCAGTATGTCGGCTCGGAGTGCGTTCTGCCCGTCAATTCCTGCTGTGGCAGACGGGTTGTAACGCCGGCATCGAGATCGAGCGACGGCACGCGAATCTGCCATTCGATCGGATACCGGCCGCCGGAACTCGGGCTGGTCCAAATTTTACCTGGTGCCAGGGAGAAATCTTTCGCCGAGAGGTGCGTCGCGCGGCCTCGGGCGTCGACATAAGTCCCAGCCGAAAACGGATCGGGCGCGCCGTCTTTCCTCCGCAACCGGAACAGCATGATCTCCGACCCATCCTGAAGCTGCACGCCAAACCAATCCCAGCCGCTCTGGCCGGCCGCCAGTTGGTGCGTGAAGAATTCATGGTCCATCCAGCTCTCGCCCGTAACCTCAAACCGCTGGCCTTCAATTACGATGGCGCCGTTGGTCTGGAGCCTGGTGAAAGAGATGTAGTGGGAGGCCCGGCCGGGTCTTTCGGCTTTCCGGCTGATTCCATTCTCGCCATGGATGACCGGTGGCTTGGCCGTGGTCATCGCCAGATCGAGCGAAAAGCGCTCCGCGATGGCATGCAATTGCTGGGACGCCATAGCACCGGGCGCATTCGCGTCCAGCTTCCACTGCGCCTGCCAGTTCCCGTTCCAAACCCGCGCTTGCTCCCCATCCGCGCCCGCGATGCCCGCGCCCGCGCGATTGAGACGTTCGGTATGGAGAAACCGGCCGCTCTCCAAATCGCTGAGCGCCAGGTGCGCCAGCCAGAGATCCCTGACGTCCCAGACGGCTTGATCGGTGCTCTTCCGATCCACGCCATGGCGAAAGAAAGTCAGCTCGAAGCCGAAGCGCCGGCCCTGGGAGGTGTGCAGGTTACCGGTGTAGTACCACCACTCCGTCTGAAAATCGGGATGGTTGAAGTGGTCCCGCGGAAACGCATAACGATAGCCTGGCGCGGCCATCCGAAACGGCTCGCTCTGCGCGGCCCAGAGCTGCGCGAGCATCGCGAGAACCAGCGCTACGCGCGAAGACTTACTCCTCATGAATCACCTCGACGGGAATAAGCCGCGTGGCCACTCGCGCCGGATAGATTCCCGCGATGACGGTCGCCGCATACACGAGCGACAATGCGCTCAGCAACACGGCGACCGGCCAGTGAAATTGGATAGTCCAACCGAATGACTGCTTATTGATCACGAAAATGAGCAGCAGCGACAGCAGGAAACCCAGGATCAAGCCGGCGACATTGGCAAGTAATCCCAGCAATCCCGCTTCGAAGAGGATGATGCGGCGCACCTGGCCTTTGCTGGCTCCCAGAAAGCCGAGCAGTCCAAACTCCCTGCGGCGGTCGATCACCAGAGCCAGCAAGGCGCCGCCCACGCCCATCACGGCGACGAACACGGCCACGGCTTCGAGCGCGTAAGTGATCGCGAAGGTCCGGTCGAAAATGCGCACCGCCTCCTGGCGCAGGGTGCCGTTGGAGGAAATCAGAATCCTGCGCCCGTCGAGCGCCGCGCGGATCTGCCGTTCACCCCGCTCGGCCGGCACGCCGGGCTTCAGGTAGACGGCCACGCTGGACACTCCCGCATCGGGAAGGTATTTGAGCAGCGTGCCGCGGTCCATGAGAATGAATCCGCGCTCGTTGGAATAGTCGTAGTAAACGTCCAGGACGAGAAACGGAACACGCGCATCTCCGAGCGGCAGGGTCAGTACGTCGCCGGCGCGCAGGTTGTGTTTGTTGGCGAACGGCTCGCTGACCACAACCGCGTCGCGGCCCGCCAGTCCCGGCCACACAATTTGGGGCCGCGCGCCCGAAAGCAGGGGCCGGTTTCCGTAGCGGCCCGTAATCCGCGCTTCGATCCCGCCCAGCGTGGCCGGCAGGCCTTCATAAGCGATCTCATATGCCCGCAGCGTGTCGAGCGCCTCCACCGCGGGAAGCTTGCCCAGTTCGCGAGGGACATCGGAAGACATGGTGGGGTGCCGGTCCGCTCCCTGCGGGACCGCGGGCCGCAGATACAGGTCCGCTCGCAAGCGGTCGTCCATCCATACCAGCAGGGTCTCGCGGAAACTGCCCACCATGATGCCCACCGCCACGAGCATCGCCACGGCGGTCGATAGCGCTCCCACAAACACCGAAGTGCGGCGTAAGGAGCCGGCCAGGCCGCGCGTAGCGAGCAACGCCTCCACGCCGAAGATGGCCCGGATAACTCCCCCGAACGCGGCCGTGAGTCCCGCGACCAGGGCGGGCATCGCGGCGGCCGAGACACCGATGAGCAGGACCGCCGCCAGATAGCCGAACACCGGTTTGCCTCCCACCGGCGCCTGCCGGGAGGCGAGCCATGCGCCCGCGCCAAACGCGGCCGCCACGATCAGGTCGCGGCGGCTGTGTACTCTCGCCTTATGCTCCCTCTGGCCGCGCGCCATGGCTTCCACGGGCATCACGCGTGAAGCTTCCCACGCCGGCGAAAGAGCTGAGACGATCGAGACGCCCACGCCGATCGCTACGGCTACCCAGGCATCCAGCCAGGTGAGCGCAATGGCTCCCGGCTGGCTGCTGACGTACAGCGATTCCACGGTCGAGCCCACCATTCGGACGGCTCCGATAGCCAGGAATCTTCCCAGCGCGATGCCCACCAGCGCGCCCAATAGGCCCAAGGTCGCCGCTTCTCCCAGAAACCCGGCCAGGATTCCGCCGCGTGTGACGCCCAGCGCCCGCAGAATCCCAACCTCGAAACGGCGGCGAACCACCGAGACGGAAATCGTGTTGTAAATCAGAAACGCGCCCACCGCCAGCGAAACATAACTCAGCACGCGGAGATTCCAGCGGAAGGCCGCCAGCATGCGCCGGTTCTCCGCGGTTTTTGTGCCGATGCGCCCAACCGACAGCCCCGCTGGAAGCGCTCTCCGAAGAATGCCCTCCCATTCCTCCAGGCCGCGGCCTTCGGGTACCTCGATGAGAATGCGGTCCAGCTTCCCGCTGCGGCGCAGCAGGCGGTCGGAGGCCGCCAGGTCCATCGTGACGACGTCGCCCGAGCCCGCACCCAGGACGCCGCGCACCGTGCACTCGGCGGAGATGTCGTTGATGGTCAGTTGCAGCCGGTCTCCGGTTGTGTATCCCAAACTGCTGCCCGTGAGAACCGGGGTCGCGGCCGGCGCGGTTTCCGGCTTGAGAATGTCGAGATTGGTCGACGCTTCAGGCAGCGATTCGCCAACCAAATCGACTCCCAGCAGCGGCACCGTGCGACCGGAAGACGCAATCACCGCGTACTCTTCCATGCGGGGATGGATCTTGATCGGGTAAGGCAGCGTGGCCAGGCGTGCCGCCGCCTCCGGGGGCACACCGCCGGCCCCGGTAATCTCGAACGCCGAGCCTTCCAGCAGCGTCTCCATGGACGATCGGAACGACCCCGCGGCCGCGTCTCCCGCAAGTTCGATGGCCAGGACGGCCGCCAAGCCCAGCGCCACCGAGAAGATCGCGATGGCCGTGCGCAGGCGCTCCTGCCGCATCGGTCGAAGGATCATCCGGCGATACAGCTTCCAGAGAGCCATGGGGATTGCCGCGAGACTAGACCGGCTTGACCGCCGGCCGCAACTCGGCAACCCGGCCGTCGCTCAAACGGACCACGGTGTCGGCCAGGGACGCGGCCTCGGCGCTGTGTGTCGCCATCAAGACCGTGGTGTTCCAGCGGGTCGCAATTTGCCTGAGCAACGCGAGAATCCTCTCGCTGGTGGAGTTATCCAGGTTGCCCGTGGGTTCATCGGCCAGAAGAAGGCGCGGGGAATGAACCAGCGCCCGCGCGATGGCTGCGCGTTGCATCTGTCCGCCCGAGAGCTGATACGGCATACGCGCGGAGTAAGCGTCCATCTCCACCCAGCAGAGTCTCTCCGTGGCTGTCTCGCGCGCCCGTGCGGCGCCGCTCAGAAGTAACGGCAGCTCGACGTTCTCCACCACTGAGAGAGTCGGCAGCAATTGGAAGGATTGAAAGACGAAGCCCACCTTTTCGCGCCGCAATCGCGTGAGTCCCGCGTCGCTCAGTTGCGAAGTCACCACGCCGTCGAGGGTCACTCTTCCGGAGGTTGGGAAGTCCATGGCTCCGGCGAGATTCAGCAGTGTGGATTTGCCGCACCCGCTCCGCCCGGCCAAGGCCACAAACTCGCCGGCTTCGAACTCCAGCGAGACCTCGTGCAGCGCGGGAACGGCGATCCCTTCAGCGATATAGTCCTTGCTCACGCAATCCAATCGAACGACGCTCATACTTCCAGTGTCGCCGTATTGTCGATGAGCAGGCGGGGTTACTCCGTTGCGACCGGGGCGGTTGTTTGCGGCGTCGGCTCTGCCTTGGCGGCCCGTTTTGCATTCTTCCGCCCCGCTGTCTTCGAGGAGGCCTTTTTCGCGGGAGCCCGCTCGGCCTTGGCCGCCTTATCCGCCTCAGCCTTGACCCGCGCCCAACGGCGTTTGGTGCCCTCGATAATCGCCTTCTTCCCCGCGGCACTCAGCCTGCGCTTGGGCTTGGCGGCTTGAGACGGAGCCGCGGGTCCTTTCGGTTCCCCGGTCTTCTTGACCGCCGCCCATCTCTTCCGTTGGGCCGCGGCGATCCGTGCGCGGGCGGCGGCGCTCATCTGGCGTCTCCCTGGCTTGGCCGCTGGAGCCGCGGCGGTATCGGCGGGAGCGCCCTTCAGCGCAGCCCGGAGTTCGGCTATCTGAGCGTCGATTCGGCGTTTCTGGAACTCGAAACCTTCGATAGCGGCGGCGAGGATGTCGTGAGTCAGTTGCGATGTAGGCATGCGAGTAGGTGTATTTTCAGTTCCCTCCGCTAATTCTACTACTTTTGGTTCGACTGGGGGCCATTAAAGGCTCCGTTTCACGAGGAATCGCAACTCTCCTGGCCCGGCCGGCGGCCGTCCAACTCAACTTACCTTCCATCCCGTGACCTGGCCGGCGCCACTTATCTGAGCGGCAATCCGGTATACAGCGGTGCGGCGTTGCGGCCAAGGGTACGTCTTATAGTTGAGTGTTAATCTGTATTCGACCGCTTTCAGCGGAGCACCTACGATATAGGCGGTCTCGCAACGTCCCGGGATGGCGCGGCGGCCGGGAATTTTGCGAATCGATCCACGAACGAGGACCTTGGCGTCCTTTACTTCCGAACCGTTCGCCAGCGTCAGGTTCGAAACCTCACAACTGTATTCGACGTCCGTCAGCGGCGTGATGTTTTGGTTAGAAATTAGGAGTGCCATCGAAAACGGGCTGGCAAACGCCAACTCGGTAGGCGGTTCGACTCCGGGTCTGAAGATCAAAGGAAAGATGAATACGACGATCGCGGCGAAGACCGCCAGAACGCCCAGAACCCGATAACGTCCGCGGACGCGCGACTTCGGGGAAGGGGACTCAGGCAGTGCGGATGCTGGTTTCATGCCCTAATCAGTATAGCTTCGGGCGCATCCGGAGTTGTCGCCCGAACCCAGGCCACCCGCTCTCGCCAGGACCGAGGGTCGCCGCGAGGCTCGGCCGGTCGCCAAGCGGCCCCTCGGTTGCAAGCACACGGGGGCTTGCAACCTATGGGAGGGTCGATGAGCGAACGCGTGGAGTTAGCTACCGTCTGTCCGAATAACCACAACCAAACGATCGCATTCACTCGTGAGGAATTCGAACGAGCGTTGAAGTCCGATACCTTGGTGTTCCACTGTAATACCTGCGATACGGACTGGGATCCTTCCAGTGAAGAGATTGCCAAGCTTCGAAAGCACTTCTCGAAGAGTTCAGGTTAGGTCGAGGTCCAGTTCCGTTGGAAGACCGCCTCGTCAGAACTCCCCGCTGGCAACATATGTGCTCTTTTCACAGGCTCCCCGCGGAGGGTACATGGGCGAGGGATACATCAGTCCAAACGAAAGTCGATTAATTAACAAGACGAGCCAAGGTGAAATGACCCGTCGCGAATGGCGCATGGTACCGCCCGCGATTCCGCCGGCTCAAGGCCATGTGCAAGAGCGAAAACGCGACGCTCCACATGACCCTCCCGGCGGCTTACCAAGTGGTGCTGGCCGCCTAGTCGGGTGAGCGCGACATCGCGGTGGGCTGCCCTTCGCCAACCGAAGTTATCCGGGCGTCGAGGGCTGATCGGTTTCTTCGTCGACATGATCGTGTTGGGCACGAACCTCTCTGGCGCAGCGACTTTCCGCGACCTGCTGGCGCGCGCCCGGGAATCCTGCCTGGGAGCGTACACGCATCCCGACGTGCCCCTGGCGAAGATCGTCGAGGACCTCCGCCCGCGGCGACAGGCCGGCCGCAACCCGCTCTTCAACGCGGTGCTGGCTCTGCAGAACGCCCCCCTACGAAGCGGTGAAACTGCGGGGCCTGCGGCTGGCGCACCATCCGCTGCACAACGGCACGACGAAATTCGATCTCTCGATGGATGTGCTGGAGCTGCCGGAGGGCCTGCTGTGCTCGCTCGAATACAGCCTGGATGCCTTCGACGAGGCCGGCGCCACCCGGCCGCTGGAGCGCTTCACGGAGATTCTCGCCGCCATTGCCGCCGATCCCTCGGTAATGCTCTCGCGGCTGCTGCCCTCGATCTCCCCGGCAGCATCGATATCCTATGAAGCGTGGGCGGAGTTGACACCCGTGCCGGGTCAGTCGGGGAAAGATTGGATCTCATCAGCCGGCAAGCCTACGGCTTCCGTAACTCTGAAACAGTACAGACTTCAAGTGAAGGTGTTATGTTCTTAGAAGATTTTGGGATTGGGGTCTGCCCCGGTTTTTGGCGTAGAGCCAGAGCCTAGATCCCTCGTCTGGCGCTGGCGGAGAGGGGGGGATTCGAACCCCCGGTAGAGGTTTAGGCCCCTACGACGGTTTAGCAAACCGCTGCTTTCGACCACTCAGCCACCTCTCCGTGTCTATCGCACTTGAGTTCAGTGCGTTCGGGCCGATATCACAACATTATACTGTGATTTGCGCCTTCCGTGGAACGATTGCCACTACTTTGTCACTGTTGCCGAGCCGCTGCATGGCCCGACGATCAGAGGCGATCACCTCGGTGGCCGGTTTTGCAGCACCAGCGAGGCCCGTCTGCCGGGCGGCCGAAGAGATCATGAGGTGTCATACCTCGGGTAAGGCCCGCTCAGATTCATCGCTCGGAAGTTGGGCGCGGTGGGGTACCCTGGAACCAGGGAACATGCGAACCATTTCAAAGCGGACGCAATATGGCCTGAAAGCCGTACTGGCGCTGGGCCGGCGATATGGCGAAGGGCCTGTGCTGATCGCGACGCTTTCGAAAGAAGAGGGAATCCCGCTGAAGTTTCTCGAGGTGATCCTGCTCGACCTGAAGGGACAGGGGTTGCTCGAAAGCAAGAAGGGCAAACACGGTGGATATCAACTGAGCCGGCCGCCTTCCACCCTCACCGTGGGATCGCTGATTCGTATGCTGGAGGGTCCCCTGGCGCCGCTGCCCTGCGCCAGCGAGACGGCATACAAGCCCTGCGACGAGTGCGGGGACGTCGAATCCTGCGGCACCCGGATCATCATGCGGCAAGTGCGGGACGCTATGGCGGACGTGCTCGACCGAACGACCCTGGCCGATTTGATCCGCCGCTCGGATGCGGCCCGCACCGCCAAGCTCCCTGAAGCCCTGATGTACTACATCTGAGCGCCCGCCACCGCGCGAAAGCCAGCCCGAGCGCATTTCTCTTGACATTCCTCCAGTTCTAGATTATTTCTATAGACAATGGTACCTTTTCTGCGCAAGCAGCCATCCTCAAAGAGTACCTTCCCCGTGATTTGCCCGGGCGCGCGCACCTGTTGCTGTTGTCGCCGCTGATTCGCAACCTATCTCCGGTCCCATTCGGGACGATTATTCGAGTCGTTTACGGGTTATAGGAGAATGCGCATGCAGGCGACAGGCACGATTTTCTTTTCCCACCCAGGCCACCCGGCCGAGGCGGCGCCCGGGCAACACAATCCGATTCGACCGCTGCTGGAGTTGACGCTGGTGCAGACAGGCGCCCAGGGCGGATATGTGTACCGCTCCGAGGGCGGTGGAACCAGCGCGGAGCTGATGGCATGGGCCGGCTTGGCTCCGCACGACGCGGCCGGGCGTCATCCGGACAAGGCATATCCAGCGGTATGGACGTCCGCGCAGTGCACGCCAGTGGTCCTGCATGAGAACGCGTGGAACGACTGGCGATTCCGCAGTCTGGTGGAATTCGAACGGCATCGTTTCGAAGGAGTGGCTTCGGTGCCCCTGATGGACGGCGAACGACTGGTCGGGGTGGCCAACTTTTGCCGCTCGCGTCGGCTCACGTTGGCGCCGCGGGACCTTTCGCTGCTGCTTAACTTGGGCGTTCCCCTGGGTAGCCTGCTGATTGGAGCGGCGGTCCGGGCGCGACTCGAATCGGAGTTGCAGCAGACCAAACAACAGCTCGAAGACCGCAAGCTCCTGGGCCGGCGAAGGGTCTGCTGCAAGCACGATACCGGTGGACCGAGGAGAGGGCGTATTTGCACATCCGGCGTCTGAGCCGCCAGCATCGTCTTCCCAAGCGGGACGTCGCCGCCGAGATTGTCGAGGCTGCGGGGATCCATATGGTCCGGCCGCCAGATCCCCTGGATGCAGGCGAGGAGTCGCCGAGTCGAGCGGGAGGCCGGCTGGCGGCGCGGGCGAAGTCTGATTCTCCCGACATCTGGCGTATAGAAACCCGAGCGGATCTGCCGCTCGAATAATCTAGATAGGGATAATAGAGATTTATTGTTAATGCGTATCTTAAATAAAATCAATCAGATAAGGACAACTAAATGAGATTGCCAGACGAATTCCTCTTGCAATTTCGGGCTAGCATACAATATTCTATGGGAATCATGGATAATGCAGTTTTGAGGTTAGTCGCTCAAGCCACACGAGCGCGCAGGCCGGCCGCCCTTTTGCTCGCTGGGATGATCGGCGCCGGCGCCGCGGCGGCTCAGAGTCTGAATTGGGAAGGGCAGACTGGCGTCTTCATCACGCCACTGGCCTATACGGCGGCGTCACCCGCCAGCGGCTTCGGTCACCCGATTGTGGCCTATCACTTCTTGAATGCCGGCAGCGTGCTTGGCAACTTTAATACCATCTCTGTTACCGAAGGTCTGGCCGGACGTGTGGAGTTCGGGTACACGCGCGATATCCACCAGCAAGGCAGCTCGGCGGCCTTCAGCCCCTTGTGGGACACGGGCTTCAACCTGGTGCACGCGAAAGTAAACTTCGTGAAGGAAAATGCCGGGAAGAACGCCTGGCTGCCGGCATTCTCCGCGGGTTTTGTGGTGCGCTCGCAGGATCGCAATGTCGGCGGGTTGCTCATCACGCCCCACAAGGACTATACCAACGCCGATTACTACCTCGTGGCTACCAAGACGATCACCCAGACCAAAGTGCTGCCGATCGTATTGAACCTCGGATACAAGGCGACCAACGCTTCCGTCTATGGCCTCACCGGGAATGCGCCGGGATACCGAGGCCGGCTCTTCGGGGCGGCGGGATTCGTCATCAAAGGACCGGCTAAGTGCACCATCATTCTAGCGTCGGAGTTTTCGCAGGAGCCGCGCGAGGTGCAAAACCTGCCGGGCGCGATCGTACCCACGACGATCACTTACGCCGCGCGACTTGTCCCCTCGGAGAAGTACAAGTTCAATATCGATTTCGGAGTGGCCCAGGCGGCCGGCACGATCGAACCGGGCGTGAACCTGGAAGCGCGGCATCAATTCGCCCTGGGAATCTCCTACGGACTCTAGACGGCAACAGCGGATAAATTCACCATGTCAGACGAACAACAGAAACCCGGACTCGGCACGCTTGCTCTGCATGCCGGCCAGGAACCCGACCCCACCACGACGGCGCGGGCGGTCCCGATTTACGCAACATCAAGCTATGTTTTCAAGGACGCCGATACGGCGGCGAATCTTTTCGGGTTGCGCGAGTTCGGCAACATCTACTCGCGCCTGATGAACCCCACTAACGATGTGCTGGAGAAGCGGCTCGCCGCGCTCGATGGCGGCATCGGCGGACTGGCCTTCGCTTCGGGGCAGGCGGCCATCGTGGCCTCGATCCTCACCATCACCCACGCCGGGCAGAACTTCATTTCCGCCACCAGCCTGTACGGAGGC
>Ga0181520_10005746_pt1 | contig 19517 bp, 15 predicted proteins | sample PEATcosm2014_Bin_29_FD_132451 | JGI IMG/M metagenome (GOLD analysis project Ga0181520, IMG submission 132451) | Peatland microbial communities from MTU Mesocosm Facility, Houghton, MI, USA - PEATcosm2014_Bin02_30_metaG | ecosystem: Environmental > Terrestrial > Soil > Wetlands > Peat | place...
ATCATTTATGAGGTTCATGTCCGCGGCTTCTCGAAGCTGAACGATGCGGTGCCGGAGAAGCTGCGCGGCACCTACGCGGGACTGGCGTGCGACCCGAGCATCGCGTATCTGAAGAAGCTTGGCGTCACCGCGGTCGAGCTTCTGCCGGTGCATCACTTCATCGACGAGGGCCACCTGGTGGATCGCGGACTGCGCGATTACTGGGGCTACAACACGCTGAGCTACTTTGCGCCGATGTCGCGTTACAGCTCGTCGGGCGATGAGGGGCAGCAGGTGGTTGAGTTCAAGCAGATGGTGAAGACGCTGCACAGGGCCGGTATCGAGGTGATCCTCGATGTGGTCTACAACCACACCTGCGAAGGCAATGAGCTGGGGCCGATGCTGTCGATGAAGGGGATCGACAACACGACGTATTACCGGCTGGTGCCGGATGCGCCGCGCCACTACATGGATTACACGGGCACGGGCAACACGCTGAACCTGATGCAGCCGCAGGTGCTGAAGCTGGTGATGGACTCGCTGCGTTACTGGGTGACGGAGATGCATGTGGACGGCTTCCGCTTCGACCTGGCGAGCACGCTGGCGCGTGAGCTGCATGCAGTGTCGAAGCTGTCGAGCTTCTTCGACACGATCCACCAGGACCCGACCATTGCCGATGTGAAACTGATCGCCGAGCCGTGGGATGTGGGCGACGGCGGCTACCAGGTGGGCAATTTTCCGGTGTTGTGGGCGGAGTGGAACGGAAAATATCGCGACACCGTGCGGCGTTTCTGGAAAGGAGACAGCGGTCTGCTTTCGGATTTTGCGTATCGGCTGACGGGGTCTTCCGATCTGTATCAGATGGATGGGCGGCGGCCGTATGCGTCGATCAATTTCGTTACCGCGCACGACGGCTTCACGCTGTGCGACCTGGTGAGCTACAACGAAAAGCACAACGAGGTCAACGGAGACAACAACAGCGACGGCACCAACAACAACGACTCATGGAACATGGGCGCGGAAGGTCCGACAGACGATCCGGCGATCAACGAGCTGCGCGAACGGCAGATGCGGAACTTTCTGGCGACGGTGATTCTATCGCAGGGCGTACCCATGATTTGCGGCGGCGATGAGTTCGCGCGCTCGCAAAAGGGAAACAACAATGGCTACTGCCAGGACAACGAGCTGACCTGGTTCGACTGGAAGCTGACTCCGGCGCGCGAACGGCTTCTCGAATTCACGGTGAAGCTGATCCATCTGCGGCGCAACCATCCGAACCTGCGGCGGAGAAAGTTCTTTCAGGATCGCGTGATTCGCGGGTCGGTTGTGCGCGACATCGCGTGGTACAACACCGACGGGCGCGAGCTGGGTGAGGAGGCCTGGGCGGCGGACTGGAATCGCTCGCTGGCGCTGATGCTGAACGGAACGACGCTGGCAATCACGGATGAGGACGGATGTCCGATCGTCGACGACTGTTTCCTGATTCTGGTGAACGCGGCGGCTGAGGGAGTCGAGTTTACGCTGCCCGCCCCCCCGGCGGCCTTCCCGTGGAGGCAGGTGCTGAACACGGAGAATATCGATGATCCGTTCGCGGAGGAGGAGGTTGACGCGAAGGTGATTGTGGGGGGCAGAGCGCTGCGGGTGTTCAGTGACGGCTCGGAGTGAGCTGAGACAGGAGCGGGGGCAACGCCGATTTCGCGGCGCTCTTGAGGTGGGAAGTTGTCGCGCCGCGGCGGGTTCCATAAGATCAAAGGTTGACCCCGCTCATGACTGCGACTGCTCCAGCCCCTCGGGTCCGTTTTGCGCCGTCGCCCACCGGCTTTCTCCACGTGGGGAACGCCCGGACCGCCCTGTACAACTGGCTCTTTGCGCGGCACACCGGCGGAGCGTTCCTGCTGCGTATTGAAGACACGGACCTGGACCGAAGCGAGGCGCGCCACGAGACGCAGCTGATGGAGGATCTGTTGTGGCTCGGACTGGACTGGGACGAGGGACCGGGCGTGGAGGGGCCGCACGCGCCGTACCGGCAATCGGAGCGGCTGGGGATCTATCGCGAGCATACGGATCGGCTATTGGCGGAGGGCAAGGCTTACCGGTGTTTCTGCGCGGCGCAGGAACTGGAGGCGGAGCGTCGTGAGGCGGCCGCCGCCCATCGGCCGCAGGTTTATTCCGGACGTTGCAGCCAGATCGCGGATGCCGATTCCGCCGCCCGCGCCGCGAAGGGCGAGCTGTTTGCCGTGCGGCTGCACATCCCCGATCATCCGCTGCGTTTTCACGATTTGATCCGCGGCGTCGTAGAGTTTCCGAACGAGACAGTCAGCGATCCGATTCTGGTTCGATCGAATGGAATACCGGTTTACAACTATGTTGTGACGCTGGACGACGCGCTGATGGAGATCACGCATGTGATTCGCGGCGACGATCACATTTCAAACACGCCGAAACAGGTGGCGATTTATGAGGCGTTCGGATGGAAGCCGCCGGAGTTTGCGCATTTGTCGACGATTCTCGGCAGCGATCGCGAGCGGCTTTCGAAAAGGCATGGCGCAACGTCGGTGGCGAGTTTTCGCGCGATGGGAATCCTGCCGGAGGCGCTGGTGAATTATCTGGCGCTGCTGGGGTGGGGTGCGGAAGGCGGAACGCGGGAGATTTTTTCGCTTGATGAGTTGGTGCAGGAGTTTCGGCTGGAGCGGGTAACGGCTTCGCCCGCGGTGTTTGATTTCGAGAAGCTGCACTGGCTGAATCGCCACTATCTGAAGACCGCCGATCCAGAGCGCGTGGCGGAACTGGCGTGGTCGTATTTCGCCGGCGCCGGACTTTTGCCGTCGCACAATGGCGGATGGCAAGTGACGACGGCTGCGGTGGAGGCGTGGTTTGGCAAGCTGCTGGCGCTCTTTCTGCCCGCGGTCAGCCAGCTCGACGAGTTGCCGGTGAAGGCAGGGTTCGTGTTTCGTTTCAGTCCGGCGGCGGCGCGACAGAATGAGGAGAACGCGGAAATTCTGGCGACTGAATCGGCGCAGAAAGTCCTGGCAGCCTTTGCTGCGCGGGTTGCCTCGCATTCCGGGCCAATAACGCCGGAGCAATTCAAGGCGTGGATGAACGAGATCAAGACGGAGGCCGGGGCGCAAGGAAAGGACCTTTTTCATCCGGTTCGCATCGCGTTGACGGGCTCGCACTCCGGTCCCGAATTCGACAAGCTGATTCCGATCATCGAAGAGGGCAGCCGTTTTGACCTGCCGGTGCATGTGCTGAATGTGCGCCAGCGCATCGAACAGTTCATGAGCGGAGGCCGATGAAAGAAGTTCTCTGGATCGAAGAAGCCAAGCCTTCCCGACTGGCGATCGTGCTGCGCCCGCGCGGCGGCGAGGGTCTGCAGGCGGATCTTGAAAGAGTGCGAGACGAGGGAATCGATGTGCTGGTGTCTCTGCTGACGCCGCAGGACAGCGAAGAGCTGGGCCTCATCGAAGAGGGCAAAATCGCGCGGCAGCTGGGGATGCGATTCGTTTCGTATCCCATCCTGGATCGATGCACACCGTCCAATTTGGCGAGCTTTCGAGAACTGACAGCGGATTTGCGCGATCAGGTGCGAGCGGGCAAGAGCGTGGGCGCGCACTGCCGCGGCTGCATCGGCCGGGCGACCGTCCTGATTGCGTCGGTGATGATCGCACTGGGCTGGGACGCGGCCGAAGCGCTGCGCCGGATTGAACGTGCGCGCGGATTCGCGGTTCCCGATACGCCGGAGCAACTGGAATGGATTCTCAACTTCAGCCCCGAACCATAACGCTGGCCTTCCCGCATTCCTGGGAGGCGGAGATTTTGCCGAAGAGGCCGCTGATCAAGCCGCTGCGCTGCTACACGTATCCGCGCGAGGCGGAAGAGGTGGAACGCGGCGCGCTGGAAGTCATGGTGCGGCCGGCGGGGAAAGCGGTGAAGTTTCTGGCGACGTTTGCGCTCGGGTTTGCGGACCCGGCGGCGCCGACCGGAGTGTGGAGCTGCCCCGGCGCCGACGATCTGTGCGCGGTTGCCGGTGGGTATGCGTTTGTTGTGAATACGCTCGCGCCCGCGAAATTCGAACAGCTCGCGTTTCGGCCGGTGCTCGAGGTGGGTTCGCTGTTGAAGCAGAATCTGCTGCTCTTCGTGGGTCATCAGGCGCTGCTGGCCTGGAGTGCGGACGGCGAAGCGTGGCGGACGCGGCGGCTTTCGTCGGAAGGGCTGCGCCTCACGGAAGTTCGCGGCGATGAGCTCTATGGCTTTGGATGGGATCTGATTACGGACCGGGAAGTGCCCTTCGTCGTCGATCTGCGCACGGGCGATGCTTTTCAGGCTGGATCCGGAGAGTCGATGCGATAGAAGCCGAGAGCCGCGTCGCCCTGCTTGAGAACGCGATAGCGAACCAGGGTCCCGTATTGTGCGTCGAGGTCGCGGCGTTTCTCGTGTTCGGCGATCACGAGAGCGCCGGGCGCAAGGATGCTGCTGGAATCCCCGCCGAGCAGGTTAAGCGCAACTGTATATTCGCCGGCTTCGGCATAGGGCGGGTCGAGAAAAACCAGATCGGCCCTGCGGCCGGTCTCTGCCAGACGGCGGATTCCTGAGGCGACGGTGCGCGGTTCCAGCGCGTAGTTGCCTCGGATGCCAAGCGTAGCGAGATTGGCGCGGATGGTGCGGTTGGCAGCATCGGCCTGCTCGACAAAAATGGACTCGCGCGCGCCGCGGCTGAGCGCTTCAATGCCGACTGCTCCCGATCCTGCGTAGAGATCGAGAAAGACAGCGCCCTCGATGCGCGGCGCCAGAATGTTGAACAGGGCTTCGCGAAGGCGATCGCTGGTGGGGCGCGTGTCCAGGCCTCGCGGCGCCTGCAAAATCCGCGAGCGATATTGCCCGGCAATCACACGCATCGGTTTCTCCGTGGAAAACTTGGCCGACCCTCTACAATAACGGCAAGGAAGGAGAGAAGGATGCGCGCCTGGTCATTGCCGCTCGGACGCTGGTTTGGAGTGCACCTGCGCATTCATTATTTCTTTCTGCTGCTGCTGGTTTTTTGCGTACTCTCGACGAATTTGTCGGGAATGGCCTCGTGGCGCGGCGTTTTTTTGTGGTTCCTGCTGTTTGGCGCGGTGCTGGGACGTGAGGCAGTGCGCGCGATGGTCGCAGCCTACCACGGCCTCACGGTGCGCAGCATTTTGCTGTTGCCGATTGGGGGCCTGTTCTCGTATTCGAGCCCGGAGATGGCGGAGCGGGCGACGGAGGGCTCGACGCAGTGGGCGCTGACGGTGGCCGGTCCCCTGTCGAATCTCGCCTTCGCCGCGCTGGTGACCGCGCTGATTGAAGGAGCGACGTCGCAGGTGCCGATTGCCGCGTTGCCGATTGTGACGCCTGCGCACCTGATGCGGTCGACGATCTGGCTCAACGTGGCGCTTGCGGTCATCAACTGTATTCCGGCGTATCCACTGGATGCAGGGCGGCTGATGCGGAGCGGATTATCGCGCACGCGCGGTGTGGCACAGGCCACGCGTGCTGCGTCGGGGTTAGGGCAGATGCTGGGGATCGGCGCCGTGGTTGCCGGGCTGGCGCTGCTGGCGATTCCCAATACGCACCTGGCGGCATCGCTCAGCCCGTGGTTCATCATGGGCGGGTTCTTCGTGTTCATTGGCGCGCAACTGGAAGATCAGGGCGTGCTGTTTCAGTCGGTGGTCGAGACAGTGCGCATGCGCGACGTGATGCTGACGGACTTCGACACCCTCTCGCCGTCGGATACTTTGTCCGACGCACTCTACAAAGCCATCCACAGCCTGCAGGACGATTTTCCGGTGGTGCGCGGCGCGGCGCTGGTGGGCGTGGTGTCGCGGCAGGGGATTATTCAGGCGCTGCGGCACGGCGGCAATGGCTACATTCAGGCCATCATGTCGCGGGCGTTTCAGATCGCGCAGCCGGATGATTCGCTGGGCGCGCTGATACGGCGCATCGGCAGCGGCCGGCTCTCGCTGATTCCGGTCGCGGAGAGCGGGCGCATTGTCGGCATCGTCACCTGGCAGAATCTGAGCAGCAGCATGGGCCTGCTGGCGGAATATCGCCGTCTCGAGCGCGTCGACACTGAATCGTGACTAACGAAGCCCTGGCGCCCGGTCTTTATATCGTCTCGACGCCGATCGGCAACCTTGAAGACATCACGATGCGGGCGCTGCGTGTGTTGCGATCCGTGGACCGCATCGCGTGCGAGGACACGCGGCAGACGCGCAAGCTGCTCGACCGCTATGGCATCACCACGCCAACGATCAGCAGCCACGAGCATAACGAGGCGGAGCGCAGCCTGCAGCTGATTGAGGAGCTGAAGAACGGCGCGCGCATTGCTGTTGTATCTGACGCGGGAACACCGGGCATTTCCGATCCGGGGATGGTGTTGGTCGCGGCAGGGATTGCGGCGGGGATTCCGGTTTATCCCATTCCGGGCGCGAGCGCGGCTTTGGCGGCTCTGGTCGGATCAGGGCTAAACACGGAGAGGTTCTCCTTTGTTGGATTCTTGCCGCCGAAAGCGGGAGCACGGCGGACTGCACTCGAGGTGCTCGCGGCGGGCTTATCAGGGCCGACGACGCTGGTTTTCTATGAAGCGCCGCATCGGATTGTCGAGACGCTGGCCGATGTTGAGACCGTATGGGGACCAGAGTGCCGGGTTGTACTGGCGCGCGAGCTGACGAAGATTCACGAAGAATTCCTGCGCGGGACAGTGCGCGAAGTGCGGGAGCGGCTGGCGGAGCGCGACAGCATTCGCGGTGAAATGGTGTTGCTGGTCGAGGCGCAACCAGGGTTCGGCGAGGCGGGATCTGGGGCAGCCAGCGTCGAGGAGCGGCTGGCGGAGCTGTCAAAGTCCGGGGGGCTGACGGAGAAGGACGCGTTGAAGCATATCGCCCGCGAGCGCGGAGTGTCGAAGAGCGAAGTGTGGCGAGAACTGCAGAGAGAACGGGCGCGAAGAAGGTGAGCCAGACCCTCTAAGCTATGCGCCGCCGGTCACGACGCCGGAGCGGCGGACCCATTGGCCGCCGCGTTTCTCGAGATAAATCCAACTTCCCGAGGAGCACAGGTGGGCACACCAGTCATTCATAAAGACCAGTGCGGCCTGGTGTTTGGTATCGAAGTAGACTTCGCTGAAAAACGTTACGCCTGGGAAGCCCGACCACTGCGACTGCGTTTCCGAACTGACCTGCGCATCCGTCCTCGAGGCGCGCAGCGCGGCGACTTCATCCGGACGGAGGAGCGAAAACGGATGATCCAGATGAAATGCATCCCTGGTGAGTGCGATACGAACATATCTATTGGTTGCGTAATCGAGGACGGCTTCCTGGAAACCAGCCAGGTTCTCGGGAGGAGCCTTGAGCTGTCCTTGTGGAGGGATCGCCGGATTGCGGTCTCCGTCGTTGATGGTGATGCCGGCGATCGCCCACTGTGAAGTTTGCTCGTGAGCCATGCTGGCGAACTCCTGGCCGGGCATCAGCATGGAATAGATGGCGTAGGAATCGGCTGTTCGATCCGCGGGCATGGGGATCGCGCCCTGATCGGTGTACCGCGCGGGCGGAACCGGCGGCTTGCGGTTGTTCGCGGTTTGCGGGACAGCGATGAGCGCGAACAACCCAAATCCGAGAAATGGCAAGTACAGCGGGCGCGAATGCATGTCTGCATAGACGCACCCGGAGGCTGGAGCGTTTCTTTTGTTCCCGCGCTTCAGGCGATGGTCTTCGTTGTTCCAGCGAGCTGTCGCAGGACGTACTGCAGGATGCCTCCGTGCTCGAAGTAGAGGATCTCCTGGGGTGTGTCGATGCGGACCCTGGCCTCGAATTCCGTGGTTTTGCCGCCTGCTGTGGCGCGGACTTTGAGGGTCTTGCTGTCGGCCAGTTTGGAGTCGAGCAGGGCCTTCAGGCCAGGGAAGTCGTAGGTTTCCTCGCCGGTGAGGCCGAGGCTCTCGGGGTTTTCGCCGGCGGCAAACTGGAGCGGGAGGATGCCCATGCCGACCAGGTTCGAGCGATGGATACGCTCGAAGCTCTCGGCGATGACCGCGCGCACGCCGAGCAGACGCGGGCCTTTGGCAGCCCAGTCCCGGCTGGAGCCGGAGCCGTATTCCTTGCCCGCGAGGATGATGAGCGGCGTGCCGCGCTCGGCGTATTTCACCGAGGCGTCGTAGATGGACATTGGTTCGCCTTCGGGGAGGAGACGTGTGACGCCGCCTTCGGTGCCGGGCGCGAGCTTGTTACGGAGTCTTACATTAGCAAACGTCCCCCGGACCATGACTTCGTGATTGCCGCGGCGCGATCCGTAGGAGTTGAAGTCGGCGGGTTTGACGCCGTGCTCGGTGAGGTATTTTCCGGCTGGGCCGTTGAGCTTGATGGAGCCCGCCGGCGAGATGTGGTCGGTGGTGACGGAGTCGCCGAGGACCGCGAGAACACGCGCACCAGTGATTTCCTGGACCGGAGCCGGCTGCGCGGGCATGCCGTCGAAGTAAGGCGCTTTGCGGATATAGGTGGAGTCGCGCTCCCACTGGTAAACGTCTCCGGTGGGGAAGCTGAGTTTCTGCCAGTTGGCGTCGCCGTGCGTCACGGTGGCGTATTCCTTCGTATAGCTGTCGGAATTAATGGCCGACGCGATGACGCTGGAGACTTCTTGCTGGGTAGGCCAAATATCGCGAAGGAAGACCGACTGGCCGGTGGCATCTTTGCCGAGGGGGTCTTTGTCGAAGTCGTGGTCGATGCGGCCGGCGAGGGCGTAGGCGACGACCAGCGGCGGAGACATGAGGTAATTGGCGCGGACCTCAGAGTTGATGCGCCCCTCGAAGTTGCGATTGCCGCTGAGGACGGAGACGGCGACGAGGCTATGCTGCTCGATGGTCCTGGAGACGTCTTCGGGCAGCGGGCCGGAGTTGCCGATGCACGTGGTGCAGCCGTAGCCGACAGTGTTGAAGCGGAGCTTGTCGAGCCATTGGCTCAGGCCGGACTTGTCGTAGTAGTCAGTAACGACGCGGGAGCCGGGAGCGAGCGAGGTTTTGACCCAGGGCGGCACGCTGAGGCCTTTCTCGACGGCCTTCTTTGCAAGCAGACCCGCGGCGACCATGACGGAGGGGTTCGAGGTATTGGTGCAGCTGGTGATGGCGGCGATGACGATGGAGCCATGGTCGAGGTAGGGCTCAACGTCGACGCCGAAGCGTTCCTCCACGGTGGCGGCGATGTGTCCGTTCGGCTCGGGCGCGGCGTGTGTCGATTGCACGTTGCCGTTGGCGGAGGCGTGGCCGCCTTCACCTTCCCAGCGGATGGCCTGGCGCTGTCCGACCTTGTCGGCGTTGGGGCCAAGGAGGGAAGGAAGCTGCTTCCTGAAGCTCGCACCGGCTTCGCGGAGCAGGACGCGATCCTGCGGGCGCTTCGGTCCGGCGACGCTGGGCTCGACCTGAGTGAGGTCGAGGGCGATGGTCTGCGAGTACTCGGCTTCGGGTGCGTCGGGCGTGTGAAAGAGATGTTGCTCCTTGAAATAGGCTTCGACGAGGGCGATTTGATCAGCGGGCCGGCCGGTAAGGCGGAGATAACGAAGGGTCTCCGCGTCGACCGGGAAGAGGCCGCAGGTGGCTCCATATTCGGGGGCCATGTTGCCGATGGTGGCGCGGTCGGCAAGCGGCAGCTCGGCGATGCCGGGGCCGTAGAACTCGACGAATTTGCCGACGACGCCGAGCTTGCGGAGCATTTCCGTGACGGTGAGGACGAGGTCGGTGGCGGTTGCGCCTTCGCGCAGCTTGCCGGTGAGTTTGAAGCCGACGACCTGCGGGACGAGCATGGAGACGGGCTGGCCGAGCATCGCAGCTTCGGCTTCAATGCCGCCGACGCCCCAGCCGAGAACGCCAAGCCCGTTGATCATCGTGGTGTGGGAGTCGGTGCCGACGAGCGTGTCGGGATAGGCCTGGGGCTTTGGACCCGATGTGGTGAAGACGACGCGGGCGAGATATTCGAGATTGACCTGGTGGCAGATGCCCATGCCGGGCGGGACGGCGGAGAAGTTGCGGAAGGCGGTCTGGCCCCACTTGAGGAAGGCGTAGCGCTCGCGGTTGCGCTGGAATTCGAGCGCGGCGTTCAGGGAGTAGGCGTTGCCGGTGCCGTATTCGTCGACCTGGACGGAGTGATCGATGACGAGCTCCGCGGGCTGGAGGGGATTGATCTTCTGCGGGTCGCCGCCGAGGACCTTCATCGCGTCGCGCATGGCCGCGAGATCGACCACGGCGGGGACACCGGTGAAGTCCTGCATCAAAACACGAGCGGGCATCCAGGAGATTTCGCGGGAAGGCTCGGCTTTCGGGTCCCATTTCGCGAGGAACTCGATGTCGTCGGCGCTGACGGATTTGCCGTCCTCGTAGCGGAGGAGGTTTTCAAGCAGGATGCGGAGGCTGAAGGGGAGACGCGCCAGGCTGATGCCTGGTTTTTCGAGGGCGCTGAGGCGGAAAATCTCCCAGGTCTTGCCGCCGGCTTTGAGTTCGGACTGGCTGCCAAAGCTGTTCATGACGTTTCCTTTCGTGGTGAGAGGCGCAAGGGGCTTAGCTCACGCGCTGCGGTTCGGCGGGCGGAGCGGATGAGGAGCGGCCAATCAGGCTGAAGGGCGTCGTCCGCGCTCTGGACGGCCACGGCGGAAGCGCCGAAGGAGCGGAGGAAACGAGATGAGAGAACTCGTCATCACCGGTATGTATTTTAGAACTTTTTGTCTCCGCGGCGCTGGAGTTTTCCGCAGCGGCGGAGGGCCGGGCCTGGAAATGTGAACTTTTATTAACACTATTGTGTTAACTATGGTTTACATCGGCGCGAAAGAGAAGTACACTCCTGAGATCGGAGGGAAGTTCCGGTGCGCTCCGTGGCGCGCTGGATTTCCGGCCGAGGCCATCTGACAAAAGGAAGCACGAAAGGACGCGCGGAAGAGCGAGGGAATGAGTGCGAACGCACAACCCGGGCGCAGCTTGCGTGTAATGTCGACGGACGACGACGTCCTCGTCACACACGAGGACATCGATCGCGCGCATGATCGGGCGCGGGTGACGGCAGCTCGCGGCAGACGCGGACTGCGGTCGTGGGCGTGGCTGCTCTGGCTGCTGATCGGACCAGGCATCCTGGTGATGCTGGGCGAGAACGACGGGCCGAGCATGCTGTCGTATGCGGCGACCGGAGCAAAATTCGGGGTCGGATTCTTCATTCCGTTTGTGGTGCTGACGTTTGGCATGGCCGTCGTGGTGCAGGAGATGACGGTGCGGTTGGGCGCAGCGACGCATCGCGGGCACGCGGAGCTGATCTTCGAGCGCTTCGGGCCGTTCTGGGGCTGGTTCTCGATGATCGACCTCGGGATCGGCAATTTTCTGACGCTGATCACGGAGTTCATCGCGGTCCGCGCGGGCCTCGGGTTCTTCGGCGTTCCAGCGTGGGCTGCGGTTCTGGTGGCCCTGGCGGTGCTGTTCTCGGCTCTGATGAGCCACCGGTACTGGACGTGGGAGCGCGTGACTCTGGCGGCCGCCGCGTTCAATCTGATTTTTATTCCGGTGGCACTGATGGCGCATCCGCACTGGGGCGCGGTTGGGCATGCGGCGATGACGTGGAAGCCTCTGCCGGCGTTTGGCAATGACACGCTGCTGATCATTTTGTCGGACATCGGCGCGACGGTGACTCCGTGGATGCTGTTCTTCCAGCAGAGCGCGACCGTGGACAAGGGCCTGACCACGAAGGACATCCACTTTGGGCGCATCGATACGCTGGTGGGCGCGGGACTGGCGGCGGCTGCGGCCGTGGGCGCGATTCTGGCGACGGCTCCGCTGTTCGGGCGGATCAGCGCTGCGAACTTCGAGGCTGCGCAGTTTGCCCAGGCGCTCGAGCCGCTGATCGGACGATTTGGCGCTTCGCTCTTTGCTTTGGGAATGGTCGAGGCGGGGATCGTCGCGGCGATTACGATTTCGACCTCATCGGCCTACGCCTTCGGCGAAGTGACGCAGCGGCCGCACAGCCTGAATCTGCCGGTGAACCAGGGGAAATCGTTCTACGCGGTGCTGTGCTTCTGCGCAGCCGCTGCGGCGGGGATCGTGCTGATTCCCGGACTGCCGCTGGTGTTTGTCGTGCTGGTAGTGAATGTCGTCGCGGTGCTGGCGATGCCGCCGGCGCTGGTGTTCCTGTATCTCCTGGTGAACGACAAGGAGATCATGGAAGGGGTGAAGAGCCCGGGCTGGATGAATGCTCTTGCCGCGACAGTGGTGGTGTTGCTGACGGCGGCTGGCATTTTGTACGGCATCAGCGTGGTGGCGCCGAACTGGTTTGCATGGCTGGGGAATCTGTAGGAGCGTGATGCGATGAGCCAGCACGAGCACGTGAGCGACGCGGACGCCGGGTTCGTTCTCGAGAACCTGGAGCCGGACCAGCTGGCTTTGGCGAAGAAAGTCCCCGTGCCGCGGCGCAAGCTGAAGGGCTTCGAGCTGGTGCTGGCGTGGGGGCTGCGGTTGTATCTGATCTTCATGCTGGTGGTGGTTTGCTGGCAGGCGTGGATCGCAGTGCGCTGACCGGGCGCCGAGCGCCGGGCGCCGGGCACCGAACCCCTCGAACGGCGAGATCCGGTCACAGTTTGTGATGAGCGCGATGCTGCGATAGGCTCTTGTGGGGCAATCGAGACAATGAAAGTGCTGGTGATCGGTGGAGGCGGGCGCGAGCATGCGCTTTGTTGGGCGATTCGCCGCTCGGCTCGCGTGAGCAAGGTGGTGTGTGCGCCGGGCAACGGCGGCATCGCGCAAGTGGCGCGGTGCGTGAAGGTGGATCAGAAGGACATCGACGATCTGCTGCGCGTGGTCGCGGCGGAGAAGCCGGATCTGACGGTTGTGGGGCCGGAACTGCCGTTGTCGCTGGGCTTGGTCGACGCGATGCAGGGGCGCGGGCTGAAGGTTTTTGGGCCGACGCGCGATGCGGCGATGCTTGAGACGAGCAAGAGCTATGCGAAGCGATTCATGCAGCGGCACGGGATTCCAACGCCGGACTACGCGGTGTGCGAGTCGCGGCAGGAGGCGCAGGATGCGCTCGCCATGTTTCATCTGCCGGTGGTGATCAAGGCCGATGGGCTCGCGGCGGGCAAAGGCGTGCTCATTTGCGGAACGAAGGAGCAGGCCGACCAGGCGATCGCGGATCTGTTCAGCGGGCAGTTGCTCGGGTCCGCGGAGAAGACCCTCGTGATCGAGGAGTTCCTGAGCGGCGAGGAGCTGTCGTTCCTGGTGCTGAGCGATGGCAAGCACGCGGTGCCGTTGGTTCCGGCGCAGGATCACAAGCGGATCGGCGAAGGCGACACGGGGCCGAACACGGGCGGAATGGGTGTTTACTCGACTGACAACATGCTCGATCCGGCGATGCGGACATGGATCCTTGAGCATGTTGCGCAGAAGACGATCGACGGCATGGCGGCGGAAGAGACTCCGTTTGTGGGCGTGCTGTATTGCGGGTTGATGATGACGGCGACGGGGCCGCAGGTGCTCGAGTACAACGCGCGCTTCGGCGATCCGGAGACGCAGGCGATTCTGGTGCGGCTGGAGAGCGATTTGGTCGAGGCGCTCGAGGCGTCCGTCGAAGGGCGGCTGAGCGACACGGAGTTTCGCTGGAAGCCTGGCGCTTCGGCTTGTGTGGTCGCGGCATCGCAGGGCTACCCGGGAAGCTATGAGTCGGGCAAGGTGATTTCCGGGCTTGAAGAGGCGGCGCAGGTTCCGGGGGTTGAGGTTTTTCATGCTGGGACGACATTCGACGGTGAGCAGCTTCCAGGCGGACTGTATAAAACCAAGGGCGGGCGCGTTCTGGGCGTAACGGCTGCGGGCGCGAATCTTGAAGAGGCGCTCGACTCGGCATACCAGGCGATGGGACGGATTTCGTTTGACGGGATGGTGTTTCGAAAAGACATCGGCTCGCGGGCGCTTGGGAAGTGACTGTCCCGCCCCTCTGCTCCGGCCACCCCCCTTCCCTTCCCCGGTTTCGCGTAAGCCATTGATTCGGCTAGGTTTATGTATCCAAGCCGAGTTGTAAACCATTGTTGACATTGGATTTAGATCGCATCTCGCTCTACGGTTTGGACTTGAGGTGCCTTTTCGCGAAATTGGCTTCCAGGTCATTGTTGAGCCGTGATTTATCGTGAATCTCATTGATTTCGATGACCTGGAAAGCAGGTCCCTCCGCTCCGCTGCGCTCCGGCCGGAATGACAACTTAAAAGGAGGGCCGGCGATGGTCTGCCGGCCCTTCGTGCTCCTGCCGCAGCGGGTTAGCTGGCGGCGGGAGTGGTGGCGGGTTTGCCTTCGAGGATGGCGATGGCCTGCTCCACGATGGGGGCGAGCTTCTTGAAGTCGTCGACGAGGCTGAGGAAGTCGGTGTAGACCTTCGAGTCGGCGGAGAAGTTGAGGCCATCCGCGGTCACAGCGCCTTCGGAGGCCGCGATGAGGGCCTCGACGTCGGCGACCAAAGTGGCGAGTCCGCTGATGAAGGGCTTTTCGAGCGGCTTCTCGGACTTGAGAATGGATTCAACGCGCAGGGCGAGGCCGACGATGGTCTTCACTTCACCGGCAAACCACTTGCCGAAGTCAGCGATTTTGACGCCCAGTTTCTGAAAGATGTTCATGGTGCTCCTTTGCTTCGTTTTGCATGCAAAATGAGGGCAAAAGAAAAGGCCCGTCCGCGCCCGCGCCGCTCTCCGGAGAACCGGTGGAAACGGGGGCCGAACAGGCCTATCTTTTAAAAACTACCCTCTATTATCAGAATACCAAGTCCAGACGGGAAAACTGCCAAAAATTATGGTTTGGAAGTGGTTTTGATTGAGCGAGATGCACTTTGGTAATGGGTTGAAAAGCTTGACAGTTTTTCCACAATTGGCGGAAAGCAGGGATTAGGGGTTAGGGATTGGATTAGGGATTAGAGAATGCCACGGAGCCGATTGGGTGGTGGACCCGAGAGGGGCGGGCGGACGGTAGGCGAAAGGCGGTAATCTTCGGAGGACGTGGGGGTGGGTGCCGGCGATGGGCGTGCGAGCGTGGAATGGGCTGGGGGCGGGCCTGGGTGTGCTGTGGGTGACGATCGGGACGGCGGCGCACGCGGCAACGCCGACGATTCGATATGACTTCGCATCGGTGTCGGTGGATGGGCGGCGCGAGCTGCATGTGACGGTGAAGTTTCGCGCGCCGGGCGCGGTGACTGAGATTGTGGTTCCGGTGGCGTGGGGCGGTGCGGAGAATCTGGAAGCGCAGACGCAGAATTTGAAAACCGAGACGCCGTGGACGACGCTGACCCCGGGTGGGAACTCCGGTGAGAGGCAGCTGCATGCGCGCGCGGGCGAGCCGGTGATACTGTCCTGGGATATTGTGCCCGTGCCTACGGGGGTTTTCCGCCATCCGGCGGAACACCGGGCGATCGTGAACGACGACTACTTTCTCTTCAATACGCAGAATGCTCTGGTGTATCCGGCCTTCGCAAGGGAGGAGACGGTGCAGGCGACGTTCGACTGGCGGAAACTGCCGCGTGGGATGCAGGTGTTCACCAGTTTCGGGAGCGGGCATCCGGTGATCGAGGTGGAAGCGCCGTGGTACCGGGTGACGGAGGGGCTGTTTGCCGGAGGAAATTTTCGGGTACTCGAAAACACGAAGGGCGGATCGACGCTGGTGCTGGCGGTGCGCGGGCAGTGGATTTTTCCCGACTCGAAGGCGTTTGCGGAGATTCGGAGAATTCTCGATACAGAGGATCGATTCTGGCGCGAGAACCCGATGCCGTATTACCTGGTGACGCTGGCGCCGTTTGAGGAGGATTCCGGGGACAACGACGGCAGCGCGTTCGCCAATGCGGAGATGCTGTTTTTGTCCAGACACGACACCTTCGATGCGGATCGGCTGATTTTGCTGGCGCATGAGATGTTTCACCACTGGAGCCCGCTGAGCATGGGACCGACGAGCGACGAAAACCAGTGGTTCACGGAAGGGGCATCCGTGTACTACGCGAGCGTGATCCTGCTGCGGGCGGGACTGATCCGGTATGAGGACTATTTGGTGGATCTGAACCGGAGGCTGCGGGACTACCAGCGATCGCCGATGCGGAACATCACGAATGCTGCATGGGTGCAGGCGGATCATCGCTCCGGAGCGGGGGCCGACGTGCCCTACTCGCGCGGGGCCGCGCTGGCGCTGTGGGCGGACGCTCGGATTCGGGAGCGAAGCGGAGGGAAATCGTCGCTGGACGATGCGATGTTCGATCTGGTTGAGGAAGGGAAGGGCGCGCCTGCGCCGGCGCTGACGGAGGATCGGATTTTCGCGGCGCTGGGGCGGTACCTGGGCCCGGAGGATCTTGCGAAGCTGAAGGCGGTGCTGCATGAGGGCGCGGATGTACCGTTGCCGGCGCGGCTCGGCCAGTGCGCGGAGCTGGAGACGGGGACGAGGACGGTGGTGGATCCGGGGTTCGACGAAAAGATGAGCGTCCGCAGCAAACGCGTGACGGGCGTGGAGCCCAACGGGGCGGCGTATCGGGCGGGGATTCGGGACGGGCAGGAGCTGTTCCGGTGGTCGATCTACAACGACGATCCGACGAAGGATGCGCTGCTGGGGGTGACGATCGACGGGGAGCAGAAGATGATTCACTTCTCGCCGACGAAGCAGATGGTGTTGTCGGAATATCGGGTGGTGGGGGGCGGTGGAGCGGTGGGGTGTACTCCGTTCTGAGGGGTGGGGGTGGTGAGGCGGGTGGTTATCGCGTGCCCATCGGGTGCCCCATTCAAGCCCGCTGGGTCGGCACAAATCCCATTTTCGACAGCCTCAAAGTTACCCAGGATACCAGGGTGCCCCATTCAAGCCTTCTTTTGGCTTGAGTGGGCCAGCCCGCCAACTTAACCTAACTACGTGCCCTGGGGACTGGAACGATTTCAGGAATCCGGACAGACTCACTTCGTAACTTTCAGTTGCTACCACCGGCGCCCGCTCTTTACAACGAACCCGCCAAGGCAAGCCTTCGAACTCGCGCTGGAGCGAGTCAGGCTCACCTTCGATCTCAGTGTCTACGGCTACGTCGTCATGCCGGAACACGTTCACCTGCTCCTCAGCGAACCGCCCCGTGGAACCCTCGCCGATGCCCTCAAGTCGCTGAAGCAAGGAGTAGCGCGCCGCCTGATCGGCGAGTCAGAGCACTTCTGGCAGAAACGCTACTACGATTTCAACATCAGAAATCACGGTCAGTTCGTCGAAAAACTCCGCTACATCCATCGCAATCCAGTGAAAGCGGGACTGTGCGAACACCCCGAAGATTGGCAATGGAGCACCTTCCTCCATTACGCGACCGGCCGCACGGGACCCGTCGAGATCGAATCGGATTGGACAGCGAATAAGCGAGAACGAGCAGCGGGAAGACTCGCCCCAGCCATAGAACCATCCAGAGAAGAGAACCTTCCAACCTAAGATCCTCCCGGACATAGGCACCGGTGCTGGCCCACTCAAGCCAAAAGGCGGCTTGCATGGGGCACTCTGTATCTTGGGCAACTTTGAGGTTGTCGAAACGGGATTTGGGCTGGCCCACTCAAGCCAAAAGAAGGCTTGAATGGGGCACTCTGTATCTTGGGCAACTTTGAGGTTGTCGAAACGGGATTTTGGGCTGGCCCACTCAAGCCAAAAGAAGGCTTGAATGGGGCACTCTGTATCTTGGGCAACTTTGAGGTTGTCGAAACGGGATTTGGGTTAGCCCACTCAAGCCAAAAGAAGGCTTGAATGGGGCACTCTGTATCTTGGGCAACTTTGAGGTCGTCGAAACGGGATTTGGGTTAGCCCACTCAAGCCAAAACCGGGCTTGAATGGGGTACCCAGGGTTGCTACGGCGTTAATCCATAGACATCCACGCCGCCGTTGTAGTTGGGGACGTAGATTTGGCCGCCGTCGACGATGGGTGGGTTGAATTTGTTGTAGACGAACTGAATGGCCCACTGCTGTGAGTCCCAGAGGACGGGGATGGTCAGGGTGCCGCCGGGATTGGTGACCCAGTTATCGGGATCGTAGACGAGCAGGCGGCCGTTGGTGACGGTGGTATTGGCGTCTCCATAGGGAATGGTGCAGACCAGGAGCGCGGTGCCGGGGGTGGAGCCGTTGCTGGACATGGAACAGAAGCCGCCGGGCATTCCGCCCTGGCCATTTGTAACATTCGCTGATGCAAATTCGTTGCCCTGGGCGAGGTAGGTGAGCGCGCCCGAGGGAGCGACGGACCAGGCGTGGAGTTGCGAGTTCTCGCCCCATGCGAAGAGGACCTGGCCGCGCGTGGGGCTGGTGTACTGGACCGGGGTCATGTGCATGTGGCGAGTCTTGCCTTCGGGAAAGAAGTTGAGCTGGGTGGGGTCGCTGGGGCAGGGGCCGGGGTTGGGGTCGCCGGGATAATTGGTGAGCCAGACGGGCGCAGAGGCCAGCTTGGCGCAGTTGGCCTGAGCGTTATTGAGGTCGGCGGGCATGGTGTTGCCGAGGTTCGCGATTTTGGTCGGGTACGCGATGCCGTCTTTGCCGCTGACGATGTAGAGGCCGTAGTTTTCAAGGAGCGCGCCCTGCGCGGAGCCGAGGTCTTCATCCCACCACGCGCCGGGCGTGGCGATGCGCGGATACACGAGATGAACGGTCTGGCCCTGCGCGTTCTTCGCCTTCACAACGCGCGCGTGTTTCATGGAGGGGGCCATGGCGGCGTTGACGGGGCGGATGGCTTCAGAGGGCGCGCTGACTCCGGCGGGTTTGGTGGCCGCCGGTGAAGTGGGGCCAGGGTAGCCGCCGGGCGAGCGGGCGACGTCGCTGTAGGGCGTGAACCAGCTGACGATTTTGAGCGAGGCGGGCGTGGCGCCGGCGGGCGGCGTGTGCTGAATTTTCAATATGGACTCAGCGAAGTCGTTGACGCCGTCGAAGGAGCCGTTGCCGGTGACGCCGTAGAGGTAGCCCTGCGAGTCGGCCGCGAGACCCTGGCCTCCCATCCAGATGCCGCCGCCGTATCCTTGCGTGGTGGGCAGCGCCGCGGTGATTTGGTTGGTGGCGACGTCGTAGGCGAGGACCCAGCCTGCGGCGCCGGTGCCGAGTTCCTGAATGGTGCCGGAGGCGAAGAAGATGGTTTTGACGCCGTTGACGTTGGTCATGACCAGCGAGCTGCGCTGCTTGCGCATGTAGGCTGACCATTTCTGCGTGCCGTTGGCGCCATCGATGAGGACGGGCGGGATGGCTTTGGTTCCATCCTTGATGTTGAGGACGAACATATAGTGCTTGCCGTTTTGCGGCGTGGTGTCGGGGGAGATCCATGCGACGAGGTAGACGAGCTGCGTGTCGGGATCGATGACGCCGGTGGAGAGGATGCCCCAGTATTGATTGATCTGATAGCAGTCGATGGTCTGATTGGCGCCGGGGCACATGGCGCCGTAGCCGTTGGGGCCGAGGGAGTCGCTGCCGGTGATGGGCGTGCCGAGCTGCGGCGTTGTCCAGAGGGTGGCGCCGGTGGTGGCGTCGACACCGCGAACGATGTTGGCCATCGAGGGCAGGATCATC
>Ga0181520_10005752_pt1 | contig 19499 bp, 17 predicted proteins | sample PEATcosm2014_Bin_29_FD_132451 | JGI IMG/M metagenome (GOLD analysis project Ga0181520, IMG submission 132451) | Peatland microbial communities from MTU Mesocosm Facility, Houghton, MI, USA - PEATcosm2014_Bin02_30_metaG | ecosystem: Environmental > Terrestrial > Soil > Wetlands > Peat | place...
AGATCACAAACGCCCAGTGCAGGCTTGTCGTGAACTGCGGGTAATACGCGGGCGTGATCTCCACCTGGCCGATGATGATGGCAAAGAGCATCATCGCAATGCCCATGGAGAGCATCTGCCCCAGGAGGCGCATCGTCCCGTTGAGGCCGGATGCGACGCCGTAATACTTCTTCTCCACGGCGCTCATGATCGCATTCGTGTTCGGGGACGAGAAGAGCCCGAAGCCGAGGCCGAGGATCATGAGCACCATGATGATATACCAGAGCGGGGTCATTTCAGTCAAAAAGATCAGCAGAAAGAGCCCGAGCGCGGTAAATCCCATGCCGACCGACGAGATGATCTGCGAATCGTACCGGTCCGAGAGCCGGCCGGCAAACGGGGATACGATCATCTGGACAAACGGGGCCGCAACGATAATAAAACCTGCATACTCCGCTGAGAAACCCTTGGTGTACTGGAGATCAAGGCTGAGCAGGAAGGCAACCGCATACGTGGCGGAATAGTTGATCAGCGCGGCGATATTCGAGAAGGCGAAGATCCGGCTTTTAAAGAAGAGCTGCATGTTCAGGACCGGATGTGCCAGCCGCTGCTCGTACCAGATAAAAACGCCGATCAAAACGACACCGGCAACCACAAGGATGCCCCCCGTGATGTCAGGGAGCACGGAGAACCCGTACATGATCGCGACAAGCGCAACGCTGTAGAGGAGCGATCCCGGGATATCAAATTTCTCACCGGTGCATTCCGCCCACTCACCTTTGAGTTTCCAGAGGATAAGGATCGCGGCGGCGATCGCGATGGGCACATTGATGTAGAAGATGCTCCGCCACCCGAAGACATCGGTGAGGATACCGCCGAAAAACGGCCCGAGGGTGAGCCCCAGGTACACGGCCGAAATATACAGCCCGAGCGCTTTACCCCGCTCACCCGGGGGGTACACCGCCGTCAGGATGGCAAGCGATGTCCCGAAGATCATGGCAGCGCCGATACCCTGTATTACCCTGACCGTGATCATCTGCTGCTCGGTCGCAACAAGGGTCATAACAAGCGATGCGGCACCAAACAGGCAGATGCCGGAGAGGAAGATCTTTTTCCTCCCGTAAATGTCAGCGAGCTTCCCGAACGGGACAAGGAACAGGGCAGAAGCAAGGATGTACGCGGTCGCGACCCAGGAAAGGGCAATCGCATCCATATGGAACGCGGTGCCGATCGTGGGCAGCGCAATATTTACTGCTGATCCGTCAAACGGCGTGAGAAAACCGGCAAGGATCGCGATCAGGAGGACGATCCGTTTCTCCGTTGCAGTGACTGGCAGGGCAGGTACACGGCAGATCGCCGGATCCTGACGTGCAGCATCGCTGGTGGCAGGGACTTCCGCAGGCATGATATACTCCCGGTGAAATCAGGGGACAGGTAAGGTTTTTTTAGAGATTGTTACATGAACGGGTGGACCGGCAGGGCACCGGCGCCCGTTGTTCCAGAGGTATCCGGATGGGGGCTGTTCTTTTTGCACCAGCCGGAGCTGCTTCGTTATAACACACCGAACCATGCGATATATGACATGACCACCATCACGACAACAAGCACGATCAGGACCTTGTACCCGCACTTGTCGCAGATACCAAGATACGAGGGGTGGCAATCGTGGCAGTACTCGGATTTGCAGACCTTACAGGTCGTACTGTGGGTATGACCCGGGTGGTTCTCGCATGTTGACATATTTCATGTGTTCGGTGCGAAACGCTAAAGAAGTGTCGGATGAGGGATGACCCATTCAAGGGCAGTCTACGTTCGGATCAGGTCCCCGATGAGACGGGAGACCCGGGCCTGTGCTTCGTGTGTCGCAGCCTCGTCCCGCTCGATGGAAATGGTGAGGATGTCACCCTCGCAGGACCCTGCCGGGAGCAGCACGGGTGGGATATTTAACCGTATGTTTTCCTCCCCCGGGATAACAAGGACGGCCAATGTCTCCCCGATACGATCGATGACGGCCTTCATTGGCACAACCGATCAGTTCCCACGGGGGTTCTGAGCCCGTTTGACAAGGCCGGCGGCTGCGTGTGCGGCGTTTTTGAGGATCTCTGCCTCGCCCGGGATCTCACGGTCGAGCATCAGCACCCGGCCGTTGCAGATCGTGGTCTCCACGGCAGCCCCGCTGCAGGCATACACAAGGTTTGAGGCGGCATTGTGGAGCGGCGTGTTGCACGGTATCCGGGTGGAAACGAGGATAATATCGGCTGGCGCACCCGCGGCAAGGGTGCCGGTGCCAAAGCCCAGCGCTTTTGCTCCGTTCGTTGTCGCCATTTCAAGAGCCGCCGGAGCCGGGAGCACGGTCGGGTCGTTCCAGAAGAACTTCTGGAGGAGGGCGGCGATCTTCACCTCTTCGAACATGTCGAGGTTGTTGTTCGAGGCGCACCCGTCCGTCCCGAGGCAGACATTTGCCCCGGCTGCCGCAAGCTGCGGGTACGGCATCGCCCGGTGAGTGGCAAGCTTCATGTTGCTTGCCGGGTTGTGGGCGACAGAGACGCCCCTTTTGCCGAGGATCGCACATTCCGCGTCGTCCAGCCAGCACCCGTGCGCCACGATGGTCCGGGGGGTCAGGATACCGCATTCGTCCAGCAGGGCAGCCGGCCGTTTCCCGTGCCGGGAGACGCAGTCGTTTACCTCTTTTTCGGTTTCCGAGAGATGGATATGAACAGGGATCTGCTGGTCGCGGGCAAATTCGGCGCACCACTTCAGGCCTTCAGGGGATACCGTGTAGGGTGCGTGCGGGCCGGCGGCCACGCGGACCCGGGGGTTGTCCATCCATTTGATGTGGGCGGCAAGGGCTTCGGTCGCCTTGCACTCGTGCTCCCGTTTTTCTGCATCGCCAAGGTCGATGAACCCGTAGCAGAGCACGGCGCGGATGCCGGCCTCGTCCACAGCCTTTGCGGCGGACTCCATCTGGAAGTACATGTCGTTAAACGCAGTTGTCCCGGTCCGGATCATCTCGACGCAGGCAAGTTTCGTGCCCCAGTAAACGTCATCGGCGGTCAGGTGGGCTTCGAGCGGCCAGATCTTCTGTGCGAGCCAGTCCTGCAGGATCATGTCGTCCGCGTAGCCCCGCAGGAGGGACATCGCCGCGTGCGTATGCATGTTCGAGAGGCTCGGGAGAGCGAGTGCGCCGTCTCCGTCAACAATAAACTCCGCCTCGCCCCGGTGCCGTTTGCGGATTTCAGGCCCGATATCGGTAATCGTCTCCTCAGCGTCGATAAAGATGTCCACCGGCGTGTTGTGGGCGATCACGTTGGTGATGAGCACTGACTTCTTCTTTCCAAAGATATCCAATGATTCAGCCTGTGTCGTTGTCATTTGAGAGAATTCCCCCGTTTTATCCCATCTGCCGGACGATCGATCCGACGATCTTCTCGGTCCGGTGCCGGTACGTCTTTGATATCGAGAGGATGTTGTCGTACGTGAGCACGTCCATCCCGAGACCGTTTGCATAATTGTCGATCGTGCAGAGCGCGGCAAAGTCCATGCCGAGTTCGCAGGCAAGCGTTGCTTCCGAGGCGACCGTCATCCCCACGACATCGGCGACTTTTGCAAGTGCCGCCACTTCGGCGACCGTCTCGATGCGGGGGCCTCTTGTCTGCACGTAGATGCCCCCGAGCCGGGCTTCGGGCACCACAGAGGAAAGTTTCTCTGCGAGCGCCCGCGGGAGTTCCGGCCTGACGTGCTCGATTTTGTGATCGTGGATGGAAGGGATATCAGTCACGCTGATATAGTCGGTCGGGATAAGGATGGTGCCGGGTGCTATCTCCTTTTTGAGTGAGCCCGAGGAACCGAACGCGACAATATGGTCGACACCTGCGATCGCCATCGCCGCAAGGTTTGCCCGGTAATTGATCCGGTGCGGTGGCCGGCCGTGCTGGTGGCGCATCAGCATCACGATATCACCGCAGAGGAGGTCGGCACTCCCGAAAGGGGTGGCAATACTTTCTTTTTTTAAGTCCGGAAGTGTCGAAAAGAGCAGGCTTGTCCCGCCGATGATACCAAGCATCAGGCAATACCCCCTGTACGTCCGCAGGGGGGTCTGTGGGTGAATGAAAACTGCTCCGTAGATCTTCGAAACAAAGGTTGTGTGCACCGGCACTAATACCTAGCGCACAGGAGGAGTACAGGAACGTATTTTCATAAACAACCATTAAATGTAAATTTGTCCCGGCCCCAATAACATTCTATGGGCATGTTCGATACCGTCAGCGACGAGACGATTAAAAAGGGGGAGTGCACCGACATCTACTTTGTCCGCACCGAGGAAGTCCTGGAAAAAGAGCAGCTCAACCCGCTCGTATCCATGGAGGTGACCGCGTCGGCGGTCCCGGATAGATGGGGGATCATCTGCGGACTGTCCGATGTGCTTGCGCTCCTCGAAGGCGTCCCGGTGACGGTCGATGCAATGCCGGAGGGCACGCTCTTTTACCCGGGAGAACCGGTCCTCCGCATCACCGGGCGGTACCGGGACTTCTGCCGGTACGAGACCGCGATCCTCGGGTTCCTCTGCCATGCCTCCGGGATCGCATCGGCGACCGCCCATATCATGTGCGAGGCAAAAGGCAGGCCCGTGTATTCCTTTGGTTCACGCAGGCAGCACCCGTCGATTGCCATGATGATCGAGCGGGCCGCATGGATCGGGGGGGCCGACGGGGTATCAAATACCTGCGCCCCAACGGGTATGCCGGTCGTCGGCACGATGCCGCACGCGATGGTAATGTGTTTTAAAAAGCCGGAAGATGCGTGGCGCGCCTTTGACCGCGATGCCCCGGCCGCAGTCCCCCGTATCATGCTCTGCGACACCTACTGCGACGAGAAGACGGAGTCACTGAAGGCAGCCGAATGTGGCGCTACGGCAGTCCGGCTCGATACGCCCCGCTCCCGGCGGGGGAACATGCGGGCGATCATTGAGGAGGTCCGCTGGGAACTCGACGCACATGGGTATTCCCGGGTGAAGATATTCCTTTCCGGCGGAGTGACCCGGGAAGATGTGATCTCCTACCGGGACTGCGTCGATGCATTCGGGATTGGGGGGGCGATCGCAAACGCCCCCGTTGTCGACTTTGCGCTGGATATCGTGGAGATCGAAGGGAAACCTAAGGCCAAACGGGGAAAGAGGAGCGGGATCAAACAGGTCTACCAGCTCGTGTGCGAAAAACACCGGACCCTCCCGGGGGGGCAGGCACCGCCCGCAAACGCCGTCCCGCTGATCCGCCAGTATATCCTTAACGGCCGGATCGTGCGGCAGTCGGATATGCAGGAGGCGCGTGAGCGGGTGCTCACGTGGATCCGCAGATCGACCGTAGAGAAGAAGGAACCGGGAAAAAAGAACGGGAAAAACGGCTCGCAGAAGAAGCCTTCCGCAGCCCCGAACACCTGACCCGGCCACCACGTTTATTTCGTTTTTATGCTCCGGACCCTCATCCATGCCCGGGGGCATGCGGCAGGAGCACCCAATTCTTTTAACCTATGCCGTGCAACAATGTTAGAGCGGGCCGGTAGATCAGTGGTAGATCGCTTCCTTGGCATGGAAGAGGCCGCGGGTTCAATTCCCGCCCGGTCCATGTTCTTTTCATTTCGTTTTTGCACATGTTTTTATACTCCCGGACAGACGATTAAGTCCTGATATTATGCGCATCCGCGACCTGATCCTGCCCGAAGACCGGATCTTCTTTACCCTTTTTAAGGACATGGCCGGGAAGATCCAGGAAGCCTCGACGACCTTAAACGAGATCACCCACGAGATTCCCGAAGGAACGGAAAAATCCCACAAGGTGCGCCAGATCGAGCACCTCGGGGATGAGACGACCCGCCATATTTACGAACGCCTCAACGAGTCACTTATCACGCCGCTTGAACCGGACGAGATCGCCCGCCTTGCCCCCGCATTTGACGACGTGCTGGACAAACTCGACTGGGTGACCCACCAGATCGCCACCTACGAGCTCCCGAAGTCAAACGACGTCTTAAAAGAATATTCCTACCTGATTGTCATGACCTCAAATGAGATCGCCGATGCACTGGACGCTCTCGCGACATTAAACCGTCCGGCCGATGTCAGCAGCCACGTGGTCGAGATCAGCCGGCTCTACAACCTGTCAGGGGAACTGCTCTCACGGGCCGTGCTCGACCTCTTCAAGACAGAGGACCTGCTGCTGATCATCAAGCTCAAGGATATCTACGAGAGCATGGCAAAGGTGATGGAAAAATGCAACGATGTGGGCCATGCCCTCTCTGACATCTCGATGAGCCATGCATGACCGGCTATGATCCTATCATCCTGTTCGGCATCGTCCTTGCGCTTGCCCTGAATTTTTTCAACGGGCTTGCCGACGCCGCACAGGGTGTCGCAACGGTTGTCGCAACCCGGGCCCTCTCCCCTGCAAAAGCTGTTTTCCTGACCGGGGTCTGTAACATGGCCGGGCCCTTTATCTTTACGACTGCAGTTGCGGCAACAATCGGAACCGCCATCGTTCACGCCGATACGCTGACCCCCGAGACCATCATCGTTGCCATGCTTGCATCAACGACGCTCGTGTTCTGTGCGACAAAACTCGGATTCCCGGTTTCAAGCAGCCATGCACTCATCGGTGGCCTTGTCGGGTCAAGTGTTGCCGCCTTCGGGCTTGCTGCGGTGATCTACCCCACCTGGAACGTGATCGGGCAGATCGCCGGCTGGGGACTGCTCGGAGCCGTTCTCGGGGCCGCTGCGATCGGGGCAATTGCCGCCACATTTGAAGGCGACATCAGGCTTGCCCTCATTATCGGGGCCATCGGAGGAGCTGCCTTTGCCATTCCGGTCATGATGGTCCTTGGCGTGCTCAAGATTACCGGGCTGCTTGTAGTTATTCTCTTCATCTTTATCTCGCCCGTCATTGGCGCGGTCACCGCCTTTCTCTTTGACGTGCTCATCTCGCACCTGTTCAAGAACTCCCGACAGAACCGGATGAAGCGGATCTTTTCGCCGCTCCAGATCGTAGCCTGCCTCTTCCAGGCCACCAGCCACGGCGCAAACGACGGGATGCACGCGGTGGGTGTGATCACGGCGCTCCTTGTCGCGGGTGGTATCCTTACCGTTTTTGCGGTCCCGACATGGGTGCTCCTGCTCTCTGCCATCGCCATCGGGCTTGGCACCTGTTTTGGCGGCTGGAAAGTCGTGGACCGGATGGCAAGGGGCATTACGAAGATCCGTCCCTACCAGGGATTCTGCGCAGGGACGGCCGGCAGTACCACCCTTGCCCTCGTCACGATGCAGGGTATCCCGGTCTCGTCCAACCATGTGATCAGCGGCGCGATCGTCGGCGTTGGCGCGACCCGGGGCAAAAATGCAGTCCAGTGGAAGGTCGTACAGGAGATGATGACCGCCTGGGTGATCACGATCCCGGTCGCGGCGCTCTCTGCATTTGTCGGGTACCTTCTCTTTGCAACGGTATTTTCAGTTCTCCTGTGAGTGCTATATTTCGCTATATTTTTCAGGTTGCTTGACTGATTACCAGTAGGTTTAGAGTATGGGACTCCGTGAATTGCTGATACCGCAGGACAAGATATTCTTCGAGATGTTCGAACGCCAGGCTGCAACGGTACGGGAAGCGGCGTACCAGCTGGTGGCATTGAGCGAGGACTTCACCAACGTCAGGGACAAACGACATGCGATCGAACTGCTTGAGCACCAGGGCGACCAGATCACCCATAGCATCTATGAACAGCTCAACCGTACCTTTATTACACCCCTTGACCCGGAGGAGATCTCCCGTCTCGCATCGGCACTTGACGACGTACTGGACTATATCGACAGCTCGGCAGAGAAGATGTTCTATTACGGCATCGACAGCACGGATTCGCACATGGTGGAACTCTCAAAACTGATCCATCTCTCCACTATGGAGATTGAAGGGGCGGTCAAGGGCATTCGTTCGATCAAGGACCCGCGGTACATCGAGGAACGCTGCATCGAGGTAAACCGGCTGGAGAACCTTGCAGACGACGTGCTTGCCCATGCGGTGACCGATCTTTTCAAGACCACTGACGCAATCGCGATTATCAAGCTCAAGGATATCTACGAAAATCTCGAAACGGCGACCGATTACTGCGAGGACGTGGCAAACATTCTCTCCGATATCGCCATCCGGCACTCATGAGGTGATGCTTTTGAAGCAGAGGTGGAGTGGAGAAGGATACCCATGATTGAGGCGCCGCTGATCCTCATTATCGCGATCATTATCATAGCGCTCGTTTTCGATTTCACGAACGGGTTCCATGATTCGGCCAATTCGATCTCGACCGTGGTATCCACAAAAGTGCTCTCGCCCCGGAATGCCGTGATATTTGCGGCTTTTTTTAATTTCCTTGCGGCGTTCAGTTTTGGGGTGGCGGTGGCAAACACCATCAGCAACATTGTTGAACTCAATGTCGTTGCGATCGCGGTTATCCCTTATATCATTCTTGGTGCGCTGACCGGTGCCATCAGCTGGAACCTGATCACATGGTTCTTTGGCCTCCCGACATCGTCGTCCCACGCGCTTATCGGGGGTCTCACCGGCGCTGGAATCTCTGCGGCGGGACTTGCCGCCATCAAATGGTCTACCGTTGGGCAGGTCGCGCTCTTTATGGTACTCTCACCAATGATTGGACTTACCTGTGGCTTTTTATTTATGGCCGCGATCCTCTGGCTCACCCGTAAATCCAACAAACCGACGGCAGAGGTGCATTTCAGGAGGCTTCAGCTCTGTTCTGCAGCCGCATACAGTTTCAGCCACGGGACAAACGATGCCCAGAAGACGATGGGTATCATCGTCCCGCTCCTCTTTTCTATCGGGTACTTCAGCGCGGATGTCAATACCAGCCACCTGCCGGTGCCGTTCTGGGTGATCATCATCTGTTACACGACGATTGCTCTCGGGACCCTTTCCGGCGGATGGCGGATTGTCAGGACCATGGGGTACAAGATCACGAAGCTCCGCCCGGTGAACGGCTTTGCCGCGGAAACTGCCGGGGCTGCAACGATCCTCGGTGCATCTGCGGCCGGTATCCCGGTGAGCACGACGCACGTGATCTGTTCGTCCATCATGGGCGTCGGTTCCACCATGGGCACGAGTACAGTAAAATGGGGCGTGGCACGAAGCATCATGATCGCCTGGATCCTTACCATACCCATCAGTGCGCTGATCGGTTTTGCCTCATTCCAGGTGATCAGGATCTTCATCGGGTACTAAATTTTCCTGTTGCTATGGGCTCTAAAAGAATAAATGAAAAAAAAACGATTTTTGTAATTTCCGGGTTTTTTAGTTTTCCGGGTTTGTCCGGTAATACCGGCAGAACGTGCGGATCACGCATGACGGGCATTGCGGCTTTTTTGCTGTGCAGCATGCCCTGCCGTGGGCAATGAACACATCCGTGAGATCGCCCCATTCCTTTTCAGGAAACATGACCATGAGATCGCGTTCGATCACCGTAACGTCATCGGTGTCCGAGAACCCGATCCTCTGCGCGAGCCTTCGCACATGGGTGTCTACGGCAATCCCGTGGTTCTTCCCAAAGCCATGGTACAGCACGATATTTGCGGTCTTCCTGCCGACGCCAGGGATGGAGAGCAGCGCTTCCATGGTATCCGGTACCTTCCCGCCAAAATCGGACATCAGGGTCTGCGCGGCCGCGATGATGTGCCGTGCCTTTGCATGGTAGAAACCGAGGCTGTGGATGATGGGTTCCAGTTTAAGGATTTCAGCCCGGGCAAGGGCTTCTGGAGTCGGGTAGGCAGAAAAGAGCGGCTCCTTTACCATGAGCACGGCACGGTCGGTGGTCTGTGCGGAGAGGATGGTCAGGATAAGTACTTCAAATGGCGTGCCCCGGCAGACCGTTGTCGGGGATTCACGGGCATGCGGGTACTGTACAGAAAGCAAAGAATAGATCCGGGCCGCATCCTGTTTTTTCATAATGTATGGGGTAGGGCGGATTCGAACCGCCGTCAAAGCGTCCCAAACGCTCTAGGATGGACCAGGCTACCCTACTACCCCACGCGCTTTACAGTATTGTCTGTGGCCGCTAAAAATACCTGCCGTTTGTTGGTTCATATAAAAAAATTGCATGAACAGATTGAGTTTTTACCGGAACAATGGGAATTGACAGAAAATGGTGCGAGGGTTCCCCGCCTCAGAGCCCCTCGCGGGGCACGGCGGGGCAAGAAAGTTTTTGTGTTTTGCTATAGTCACTGAACCGCCGCGGGGGCGCCCAGTCGGGGGCGGCGGCACTCATCGCAATTAAAAAGAGGAGTCCCCACTTTACACCTCCTACAATTTTTAATTCATGTAATCTGTTAACGACAGATTCCGGATTTTATGACAAATGTTTAAAGCGGAAGGATCTTTTTTCTTGTCTCGCTGACGATCGAACAATTGCACTTCCCCAGAAGAAGAGCGTCGGAAAGATTTTTCGGTGTGGTTCCATCAAGCACCACGAGCGGGATGTGGCTGCGCTCCACGACACGGGCAGCGATAATATCAAGGACATTGTGCGATCCGGCGCCCAGTCCACCTTTCCCCACGATCCCGATAAGTTCTGACGGTGTGAGCTTTTTGAAGTGTTTCGCACCGGTGAACCTGTTGGGGTCCCTGTCATAGATGCCGTTTACTGAAGTCACGTTGACAAAAACGTCCGCACGCACCCGCTCGGCAAGGACGGCAGCTACCGCGTCTGTCGTCTGGCCCGGGGTGATCCCGCCCATGACCACGATCTTTTTTGACTCGGCAAATTTCTTTGCCTCCGAGTGGCTTTCGGCAACTTTCGGGTAGGCTGCCTCGCCGAGCGCGGAAATTAACAGCATCGCGTTGAGCCGGGTCACGAGAATGCCGATCTCGTCAGCGGTGCCCTCATCGATGCCCAGACTCCGGGCAACCCCGATATAGTCCCGTGCCCCGCCCCCGCCTCCGACAACGACGAAGAGCCGGTGCTTTGCGGCAATCTTTTCAAGCACCGGAAGATAGGCCTTGATCCGGTTTTCCTTGAGTTCCGGGATCAGGATCGAGCCGCCAAGCGAGATAACGACCGTCTTCATTGCACTAGTTTTTGTGCAGGAGGTTCATATAGAGTTGTTCAAAGGAGTCCTGACCATGTTGTGCTGTCCGGTCTGTAAGAGCCGCGATATCTTCCCGGTTGCCGGGGGATATATCGGCCAGGTGTATCTCTGCAAGAGCTGCAGGTACCGGGGATCGTTTGTCCTTGAAGTGGATGACGATGCGGTCGGTGACGGGGGCACAAAAGAACCGGAGAAATGACGGTATAAAAGGGCAGTAAGGGGGGGGGACAGGAGATGCACGAGGCGCGCCAGTACGCAAAAAAGGAAAAGAACTCGGTTAAGTGCTCGCTCTGCAGCCACCGCTGCACGATTGCCGACGGAAAACACGGGATCTGCGGGGTGCGGCAGAATGAGGGGGGGACGCTGTACGCCACCTCGTACGGTCTCGTGAGTGCTGAGGCCGTCGACCCCATCGAGAAAAAACCGCTCTTCCACTTCCTGCCCGGCACCCTGTCGTATTCGCTGGGCGGTATCGGGTGCAACTTCCGGTGCGAGCACTGCCAGAACTACCAGATATCGCAGGTGGATGGGACGAGCGCACACCTCTCCCCGATCTCTCCAAAAGAAGGGGTTGCCCGTGCCCTTGCAAGCGGGAGCGCGAGCATCTCCTGGACATACAACGAGCCGACGATCTGGCACGAGTACACGCTGGACATGGGCACGCTCGCCCGGTCCCGGGGCCTTGGGACATGCTACGTGACAAACGGCTACATCACGGAGGAAGCCCTGCGGGAGCTCGCGCCGATGCTTTCGGCGTTCCGGGTCGACCTCAAGGCATTTACCGACGACTTCTACCGGAAGATCTGCGGGGCGCACCTCCAGCCGGTGCTGGATGCAGCGGTTCTCGCCCGGGAACTGGGTATGCATATCGAGACCGTAACCCTTGTCATCCCCGGGCTTAACGACAGCATGGAGGAGCAGGAGGCCCTCATACGGTGGGTGATCGAACACCTGGGCCCCGAAACGCCCATGCATTTCTCCGCGTTCCACCCGGATTACCGTATGACGGATCGCGGTGCAACCCCGGTCGTGCTGCTTGAGAAGATCTGTAACCGGGCAAAAGAACTCGGGCTCCGGTTCCCGTACCTGGGAAACGTTGCCCACCACCGGTACGAGAACACGTACTGTCCGGCCTGTGGTGCGATGCTCATTGAGCGGCGGGGATTTTCGAGCAGCATCACGGGACTTGACAACCGGCAGTGCACGAGCTGCGGCGAGACCATCGGGATCGTGCGCCATGTCCCCTGAACCCTGCCCTCCTGAGACCCGGTTTATCGTGGACCGTATGCTTGGCACGCTCACTCGCTACTTACGGTTTATGGGCTATGATACGATCAGCGCAAATGGGTTCCGGTGCGGGAATGCAGATGAGGACACCCTGCTTCTTTCCCTCGCACAGGACGAGCATCGTATCCTGCTGACCCGGGACCATGAGCTTGCCCGGAGAGGACACAATCTGGCAGTACTGATTAAGGAGGGCGATGTGATCGAACAGGTCCAGCAGCTCGTCGATCTCGGCCTTGTCGAGCGGCGCCTCCTCATGAGCCGGTGTTCCATCTGCAACACGGTGCTGCGGGAGGCACACAAAGACGAGATCGATGCTGCCACGTATGCACCCCGTGACCGGAACGGATATTCATTTTTATGGTGCGAGCGGTGCGGTAAACTGTACTGGAACGGCTCTCATGGAAAAAGCCTGTTGCAGAGGATCGATGCCGGGCTCAAATCCTGATCTGTCCCGATCCTTATCCTTCTTTTTTGTCCGCAAGGGAAATAGTTCCGGATTATCCGGTATTATATCCCGTCGACCCCGGTTGTAACCTCCCTGATACCCGGACTTTTCCGACGTTTCGTTCCTGACCACTCCCTCAATGCAGGAACTGATATTTTTCTATTAAGGTCTGGTCTCGGAGGTGCAGGGGGCCCGGATATAGTGAACTGCCCGGTTAAAGGTATGCCGGTTATGGTACATAATTCGCCGGCTGTCATGGAGTCAATATAATACCTCCAACAGGAAGGGTGGTAGACATGACCTCTCCGTGAGGAATTATCGAACCGGGATACACGGTCCAGCCATTGACGGGAAAATTTCCCAAAAAAATGTTTGCAGGACGTGCTTTTCCACGACATAATCCCGCAAGCATGCGGTCAGGAAATTGCACACAAGAGACGGAGGATTTATGAAAATAAAAATAATGATTTGTAGTTTTATCCTGGTACTCCTGATGGTATCAGCGGTCTATGCTGACGACAGTACATCCGACAGCTCGACAAGCACTTCGACCAGTTCAACCAGTTCGTCTACGAGCAGCACGATTTCGGTCGATACTGCGGCACTGGTCTATGTCTCAAACGTGACGATGGACCCGGAAACGTTCTTCCCCGGGGATGACGGTACGCTCACCGTGACCCTCACAAACGGCGGCACCACGGCGATTGGGCTTTCCCACCCGGATCTCATCAGTACCCACCTCAACGTTCAGGCCAGTGACTGGGAGGGCATGAGTTTTGTCGGTGCCGGATCAACGATCACGTACTCGATCAGGTTCACCGTAAAACCAGAGCCGGGAACATATTCTGCGCTGTTTACTCTCGGAACACAAAACGGCAATGCCATCCATTATCCGATAACTATCGATGTGGACTCAAACAGTCTCACGGCAGCTGTCACATCAAAACCAACCTCGTTCGCACCAGAAGCTGAGCAAAACGTGACGCTCACCCTGATGAACACCCGCGGGGGGGAAATAACCAATGTCGTAATTACCCCTGAGGGATCAGGTATTGAATCTGACCCGACAAAGGAACTTGTTTCCTCTATAGATCCCAGCGGTTCCACAGATATTACCTTCGGCATTACCCCCCACCAGGCATCGAACCTCACATTTGCCATCAGTTACCAGAACGGCGATAATACCCATACCACTGATGTAGTCCTGCCTATTGACATCGGCCAGGACAAAACAGCAGCTGTACCCGTTCTCAACGATGTTGCCCTCACGACATCAGGTTCAGCGTACGACATCACCGGTGATATCACGAATGCCGGTATCTCGGATGCCTATGGCGTGATCGTGACCGTCGGATCGCCGGCAACCGGTACGGGGACGTACCCTGAATATGCGATCGGGAGTATCGCTTCTGACGATTCCGGTAGTTTCGAACTGACCTTTACCAGCAGTGATCTCTCGGCAGTCCCGGTCATTATCAGCTGGAAGGACTCTGACGGGAATGATTATAGTCTCACAAAGACGCTCGATCTTTCCACGAGCTCAGGAACGGGCAGTTCAACTGCCACCAGCAGTTCAAAGACATCAACCTCGTCTGCGAGCTCCATGAGTGGCGGCCCCGGCGGGATGAGCGGGGGCCCTGGTGGCGATATGGGAGGCCCCGGCGGCAGCAGTAGCAGCACGACGTCGCTTTTCACGGGCGGCAAAGGCGCCGGTATCAGTTCGTTCTACCCGGTTATCGGAGCAGTGATCATCCTCATTGCCGGCATTGTCCTGTGGAAAAAGCGGAAATGGATCTCACTTAAACTGAAAAAACAGCAGTGAGGGATCGGATATGACCGATACCCCCCTTATCCAGCTTGTTGACGTGACAAAAACGTATCATCTGGAGAGCGGAGATTTTACCGCTCTCGATCACGTCTCCCTTGACATTATGGACAACGATTTCGTCGCGATTATGGGACCGTCAGGTTCCGGCAAATCGACCATGATGAACCAGCTGGGAATTCTCGATGTCCCCACATCGGGAAAATTGTCTATTTCAGGGAAAAATGTGGCTGAAATGTCAACCCTTGAGCGGACGCATATGCGCAGGGATACGATCGGGTATATCTTCCAGAAATTCTACCTGATCCCCCTTCTTTCTGCATATGAAAACGTGGAGTACCCGCTCATCCTGAAATACAAGAAACGGGACACCACCGGCAGGGCCCATACCCTCCTGGAACAGGTGGGCATTGACAAGGATATGAGCGCACACCGGCCAACCCAGCTCTCAGGGGGACAACAGCAGCGGGTGGCCATCGCCCGTGCGCTCGTCAACGAACCCAAGATCCTTCTCTGCGATGAACCGACCGGGAATCTCGACAGCAAGACCGGGTACCAGATCATGGACATCCTCTGCGGCCTGCACCGGGAGGGAAAGACGGTCATCCTCGTGACCCATGACCCGAAGATCGCAGAGTATGCCCACCGCACCATCAGGCTCGTGGACGGGAGGATTGCAGAATCATGATCAAAGGAGATATCTTCTTTAATCTCTCGGTCAGGAGCGTCCGGCTGAATTTCCTGCGATCGATGCTTGCCGCGATCGGCATTGTGATCGGCGTCGTTGCCATTGCGTCCATGGGCATGCTCGGCACCAACATGCAGCTGGAAGTAAAGGACCAGCTCTCCTCCAGCGCAAACACCATTGTCATATCATCAGACTCTGTCAGGATGGGCCCGCCCGGATTTACCCCCTCCTCATCTACGGCATCAGGAGTGACGAAAACCGAACTCACGAAGATTACCTCGGTCGTGGGAACAAACGGCACGGTCATCCCCGTTTACTCAACAAACGGTGAGTTTACGATCAGTTCAGTCGCCGGCAGGGGCTCGATCTACGGTCTCGACCCGGATGATATCGCGAAGTTCCTCACCCTGAACCAGTCGTATGGCAACGGAACAACGGATTTGGGGTTAAACGAGGTACTGGTCGGGGCCGATATTGCCGAAAACTTTAACCTTAAGGTCGGAAGCCGCATTAAAATCGGGTCGTTCTCATCGACATCCCGGCCCGAGCTGCGCATTGCCGGGGTTCTCAAGGCACGGGGAACCGTTGCTGACGGCATTTCGACCGATAACGGGGTCGTGGTGAACAGCAAGTGGTATACCAACCAGTACGGCGGGGAGAACAAGTTCACCCAGGTAAATGTCATCGTCAAGGACGTTGACAACATTGACGATATTGAAACCGCCCTCGACACGAAACTCAACACGAATGCAAAAGTCCCCTCCGTCAGGATCACGGATGCCACATCGCAGCTGGAGACAGAAACATCCACGCTGAGCACCGTGACAACGTTCATTATGGCAATCGGCGGGATTTCCCTTCTCGTTGCAGCCGTGAGTATCTTTAATGTGATGATGATGTCGGTAAGCGAACGGATACAGGAGATCGGGATCCTGCTCTCCATCGGGACTGAGAAAGGCGAAGTGCGCCGGATGTTCATCTACGAAGCATTTATCCTCGGTCTCCTGGGGGCAGGAATCGGGGGGATCAGCAGTGTGATTATTGGATACACCGTCGTGGATGCGATGATTGGCACGACAGCATATTTCTTTGAGCCGGCAAGTATTCTCTACGTCCCGGCCGCCATGCTTATCGGTGTGGTTGTCTGCGTCATATCCGGGGTGTACCCGGCATGGCGGGCATCGAACATGGACCCGATTGATGCACTGAGGAGTGAGTAAGAAGATGGCCCGGCTGATGCGAGGCAGCCACACGAGGGGAAGATCATGTCCGTGCTGCTGAAGTATTATGTCCAGCGTGTCATCTCAAAAATCGTCGTGCCAAACCTGGCACGGATTAACTGGGCAAAGGAACGAAAAGAGCACAGATCCCGTTAAATTTTTTTATCATGGCAGGCATTTGTTGTCACCACGCTTTTTTTAAGACGATCGATCATCAAACGGATATCTTACACCCCTGAGTGTAACCAATCCCCCCTAATGATACATAATTTCACTCCATCTATGAGGGCAATATAAGACCGTCCGCATCCATCGGCATGCTGGTGAGTACCGGGAATGGTAGTCACCGGCGGGGGTGAACCGTACAAGACGAAAAACAACCACATACATGAACCGTTTACGATAGCACCCCGGCGTGAAGGCCCCGGTGTTCGGGAAAGGAACACGGGGAAAACCGGCATATCCGGTAACACGTTCGCGTCCGGCACTGAGGGTGATCCACGGATCAGAGCAGGTAAAAAAGTCCGGTTGATGGAAATACGATTGAGAGCACACAATCAGGAAAGGCAGAAAAATACAGGTACCTATAAAGGGGTATCACTATCCAGGCAGCGATGATATACAAGAACAGGTGAGATCTTACCCGAGGATCTCCCTTTTCGTTCCGGCAGTTGAAAGACCGGTCACCGGTTTTTTACCCGGTGGGGGTAAAATCCGCAGTGCCCACCGGGTTTCCCGGACATCAAAGGGATCGTTAATCCCTCTTCTACCTTTTTTTTACAGAGTTGTATTCAGGAAGCCGGCGGGAGGATGCAGGTCACGCAGGTCTGGAGATACTATTCACCAGCCGGTTCAAATAATCATTTTTTTATTCAGGGTATCACATTCCCCATGCAGCGAATATAATACCCCGGATGATCATGAGGATAGAGAATGCCTTCCCCTGTTAAGGAGAGGTATCCGGATATTTCAGGTGATTTATTCCATGAAAAAAAGCATTATCGTCATGTTGATTGCATCCGCAATCCTCATCGCAGGGATCATGATCGCGGGTTGTACTCAGAGTTCCACGAGTACATCCACGCCATCCAGTGACAACTCGGTTTCGTCGTCCACTCAGGTTCCGACGGACACCCAGCAATCAGGCGGGAGCAGTGCGGCGCCGTCCGGCACGCCACAGTCAGGTGCACAGACAAACAGCACCGCAGCGTCAGGTACACCACCAGGTGGACAAATGAACGGTACAGCACCCTCAGGCACTCCACCGGGCGGGCAGATGGGCGGACAGATGAATGGCACGGCGCCATCCGGTGCGGCACCCTCGGGAACAATGCCGTCAGGAACTCCCCCGGCACAACAGTAACGACAACAGGAACAAATCAGTGGCGGGCGGCAGGGAAGAATCAATTCCCTTTTTATTGGACCTTGCCGGTCACCCTGCCAGATCCAATCCTTCGAGATCTTTGAGAAGTTCTGCAACCGAGGCATACCGGTCCTGCGGCCGTTTCCGGAGACATTTCACGATGATCGCATTGAGGGCGTCCGCGTTCCTTCCTCCCGATACCGCAGGCGCCGGTTCATCATGCAGGATCGCATGCGTGACTTCGCCCATGCCGTCCCCGGCAAAAGGTACATGCCCGGCCAGCATCTCGTAGAAGAGAACGCCCATCTGGTAGATATCTGTCCATGGTCCCGGCTCGCCGTAGAGGTTGGGGGCCAGTTGTTCAGGTGCGGCATACTCTAAGGAGAAACCGATGAGGCCGGACTGCTTGGTCCCCTGTGCCTTCGAGAGCCCCCAGTCGGTGATTTTCGGGAGCCCTTCCGGGGTAAGCAGAATATTTCCGGGTTTGATATCCCGGTGGACGATCCCCTGTTCATGGGCATACCGGAGTCCCTCTGCAATACCTGTAATGATCGAAGCAGCCTTCTTTTCATCGATGGGAAAATGCATCTCCGCAAGGGAGGACGCAACATATTCCATCTCGATATACGGTCGGGGGAAGATGTTTGCTCCATAGAGTTCGACAATATTTTTGTGGTGGAGCCCCTCCCAGATTGTGAGTTCTTTTGTGAACTGGGATCCGGTCACCTCGTCGAACCGGATCGGGACTTTCACCGCGACATAGCGGTTGTTTGCCTCGTCCCGTACCCGGAATACGCGGGAAACCCCGCCCTCCGCGATATATTCCGCATTCGGGTATTTTTTCTCAAGTGCTGCTGGCAGGCTGACGGCATATTCCTGCCCGGGTTCCCCGGAAAGTGATGTGTCAGCCGGTTTTTTTACAACCGTCGCATTCCGGGACTCATACGGGGTTTGATCAGCAGGGAGATGATCCCGCCCTCTTCTGCGGGACCGTTCAAACCAGATCCCGCATACAGCGGAGATCAAAAGGGCGACCGGGATCAGCCACCAGAACTGGATAAGGAGACCTGTCACCGGGTTGGGAGGCTGGCCCTGCAGATTTTGTCCCGACGGGAGCGAACCGGTGAACGGTGACAGGGAAGACCCGGAAGTGACTGATGCCTGCACGTTATCCGGCTGGAGGGAGGACGGGAATCCCGCAGGGGGCTCAATACCGCCCAGCGGAGATGTATTAACGGTCAGTGTAGAGTTTGTGAGCGTATAGGTCACAGGAGGATTGACGAGCGGCGCCGGGTCTGTTATCGCGACTGCACCGGGATTATTCTGGCCGGCCGACGCGAGGGTAAAGGGCTCATCCCCGATTCCGTCGCCGTTATTGTCCGTCGCACCGGATCCGGCCCAGAAGTTCCCCACCGGGCCGGAGAAATCCTTGCCCTGGTACTGGTAGTTCTGCCGGGCCGAGAACCAGGCAGTATCGGCAGACTGGCTGATGGCATCGACCGTATTATTGAAGGAATCAAGGAAGAACGTATTGGACCGGGACATGCGGTCCACATCGGCGCCA
>Ga0181520_10005754_pt1 | contig 19490 bp, 15 predicted proteins | sample PEATcosm2014_Bin_29_FD_132451 | JGI IMG/M metagenome (GOLD analysis project Ga0181520, IMG submission 132451) | Peatland microbial communities from MTU Mesocosm Facility, Houghton, MI, USA - PEATcosm2014_Bin02_30_metaG | ecosystem: Environmental > Terrestrial > Soil > Wetlands > Peat | place...
AAGCCGGAGGCCACGCCACTCCGCCCGGCCCGCCAGAAGTCAGAACCGCGCGGCCCCGCGCCCTTTTTGATGACGGCGCAGACTGCGGCCTTTGTGCTACGGCTAGTGCGCAAGCAGGACTGTGCCTTCGCGCAAATTCCGCAGACTGCTCGCCTTGGATGTAGCCTGACTCCGGCAATTGAAACGGCCTCTCGCTTGCCGCTACATGATCCGCTCCGCCGACTGCGCGGAGCACTCCGCGCCGCTACCGGCTCGCTTCAATTTTGGAGACAGGCCAGACGGTAACGCTCATGTCATGCTTCATCCAGAAGCCATGAAGCCCGCCAGTCGCACCCGTTAAGCGGATATGGTTTGAAACAAATCTCTGCGAGGCTGGAGGATTTTGTTTGGTGTTTTTGACATGGCGCGTTCTGTTTTTTAGGGGACGCCTCCTTATCTCACTGTATGCCGCTTACTGCTACGCCATTTCTTTCACGGTTTTAATTCCCGCTCTCGCGGGGCGCTTTATTTCCAGCGACGCAGGGCATGGGTCACGCCAGCGGGACGGCTATCAGGTAACGCCGAAACTTTCGCTGTCATGGCCCATGCACGCCGCAAATAAAACTCAGTCAGTTCAAAAAATGTCTGCGCGGGAGGTGAAGCAAGCGGCATACGGCGAGACACGAGCGGCGAACATCAAAAAAAAGCTTATGAAAAACAAATTATCAGGTGAAGCAGCAGCACCAGCAAACGCCGATCAGCAATCATCAACCCGGACGGAACGGGTTTCCGCAAAACACAACGCCAACCGCGAGCTGCCCACGCAAACCGTTTTGGATTTGTTGAAACGGGAACTGCCGAGCCAATACGAACTAGCCGAGATTGTCGGCAAATGGGTTTGGCTGGATTTTCCGAAGGCCAGCCACCGCGCCGCCGCGAATACGCTTTACCGTTTGGGCTTTCATTGGAATCAACGCCGCTGCGTTTGGCAGCACCCTTGCGGGGCGTTCGCGCCTTATTCCTCGCACCCCGGCGAACCCCGCGCCAAATACGGTAGTCATTTTGCCACCGCAACCAAAACCGTTTAAGGCAATATGAGCGAATCAATTGTGGATTTTTCTGCTCCCCAGTGGCGGCAATGCCTTTTGAAACTCACGCGGGTGGTCATCCATGATGACCGCCGTCGGTTGGTTTTGATTCCTGACCGGATGGGTGCCGAGGATGAATGCGCCAAGATTAAAAAGGAATACGGTGCTGCCATGATCGCGTCCAAAATCATGAAGGTTGGCAAGGGCAAGAGCGGCACCTACACGCTCGCATATACTGTCCGTGAATTTCGCACCGAAGCATTGTTCTAAACTTCTGCAATTTTGAAACGAGGGATTCGGGGCTGGGCTGCCTCTCCGAATCCCTCGCGTGGCAAACCTTCTGCGACATCAATTTTTGGTCGTTTTGGACATCGTGCTACCATTATCGCCTTTTGTTGTTGGCAGTTTGAATGTTTGCCGTGCAGTGCGAAGATGTTCAAGAAAGACAAAGGCCGCTGGTTTCAACGAGCGGTTTTTTCGCATGGCCACCGCAATTGAACGCTTCAGTTTGGGGTTCTCCAATTTGCGGAAGATGATGGGTGCTGGCATTTCAGCTATGGCCGTTTGGGGAATGATTGAAATTCCCTTTCCAGCCGCCACCAGAGATTGAATTGTTTCCAGTTGCCCGCTCCTGAATATAATGCGGGGCAAACACCTGTTTGGCTTGCAAAGCCGGAGCGGGCATCCGCTCAGACAGACTTCCTCCTGTGAGAGAATCAATTTGTCCGACAATAAATCTTCCTTGAAAATGGTTCGCTTTAGAGTGAGAGGATGTTTGGGATGGAGCGCCAGCAACATTTCTTCAGAAAATAAAGTCTCTGTGGTAAATCCTTTTCGTCGCAAGGGCAGGCTGACGATGCCCAAATCCAAGCTGCCCGCCTCGATCATGGGCAACAGTTGGGCGGTGGTGTTTTCGTGAATATCCAAACGAATTTTCGGATGCCGCTCCACAAATGAGTCGAGGACATGCACCAGGAAGCAGGAGGCGACCGTTGAAATTACTCCTATGGAAATCCGCTCCGTACCCGGCGTTGCTTTCGTTCGGACGGCCCGCGCCGCCTCGTCAATCTGGGCCAGAATTATTTTTGACCGTTCCCAAAACAACCATCCTGGTTCGGTCGGCACAATTTTTCGGCTGCTCCGGTCCAGGAGCGCAGTCCCAAGCTGCCCCTCCAGATTTTGAACCTGTTCACTGAGGTTTGGTTGTGAGGTGTGACAGCGAGCCGCGGCCTTGCTGAAACTCTGGCAATCCACGACCGCAACGAAATAACGCAATTGAGTTAAATACACATGATCCTCTTCAATAGAATACGTCAATTATTGTGGTTTCTTTCCCCGCCCGGAGAAGTATCGGTTATACCGATACAAAGTATCGGAACAACCGATTTCACATTTTCCGCCAGCAATGTTATTTGAGGAGTGTGCGCGTTGAAAAGCAATTGAAAAATGGAAAACCGAAAACTGAAGCGAGCAAAATTCCCTGCAAATGTGTCGGGACCGCAAATAAAGCGGTTGCGGTTGGCGCGAGGCTGGTCGCAGGCCAAGCTGGCGGAACGGCTTCAGTTGAGCGGTCTCGACGTGGGGCGGGACACGGTGGCGCGTGTCGAATGCCAGGCCCACTGCATTAGGGATATGGATATTCCTTTTTTCGCCCGGAGCCTCGGCGTGGAGATTTCCAGATTGTTTATGGCCGACGATCCCAAGTGGTTTCCACGATGACCACAGCCCGAGAACTTTTTAATTATTATGGAAGTCAGCGAATCAAACCAAACTGCAAAAGAATCAAGAAAAATTGAGCGTGAAGACCGCCTGGCCTATTCCATCCCGGAGGCTGCCGACTTGTTGGGCTTGGATTATTTTAGTGTCTATCGCCTCGTACAACGGGGAAAGTTGAAAGCCTGTCGCGCTTTGCGGGGGAAATTTCTCATCACCCGTGCCGAACTCAACCGGCTATTGAACAGTGAGTAGAAATTTATGCTAAAACGAAACGGTGAAAACTGTGAACATTCCGTGCCGAATTATCCCGGCATGTTGACAAACAGCGAATATGCCGCGTACCAAGCGGCCATCCCATTGGTGGCCGAGGAGGTACGCTTGCACAACGAGCGAATGAAACTCCTGACTGATATTGAAAATCAGTCCTCGCAAATTGTTGAAAAGATCAAAGCCCAGGACAATGGCGTGCTCATTGGCGCATGGCAGCTTCGACACACCTTGTTCAGCTCTGGCAGGGGTGAAATGGTGCTTTGTTCGCGAGGGGTTGACGGCAAAGAGGAATTTGGCGTGCTTGAGCGGTTTGACCCGAATTCAGCCTACGCCCGTGCCCACGGCGATTCCGAAGAAATCTTGCGTGGCAACGATGCCTATTTGGTGTTGCAAAATTTTGTGGAGAACGAACGCGCCGTGCTCCGATTGTACCGCAAAGACATTAAGGCCACGGTCGAAGAAAAAATGATAGAATTGTTCCCCAAAGCGGACGCCAACCGCGTCGCCAAGGCCATCGTGGCGCGGTGCGAGGGCCAGGTGCAGGTGCAGGTCGAAAGGGAAGCCCCGGCCCAAACCGTCAAAATTCGCATGTAGGTAAACGACAATTCTGGCGGCTTTGATCTCGACAGGTGCCTGTTGGAGCCACGCTAGAGAAGACTGGCCAGACAGTGAACATTAAAATGTGAAAGGAGTGATGTATGGGTGACTTTCAAACCATGTTTCCGAACTTTTTGAATCAATGTTTGTCGCTCAAAACCCTGCTGACACCCGTCGCATTTGTCCTCATCACCGGCGGCCTGATTGCCTCAACCATTGCGAACCATCCCAACAGCGCGGCCCAGCTTCAGTCCATCGGTAGGGTGATTGTCTTCGTCATAATCTTGGTTTTTCTGCCCACCTGGGGAAACGAAATCGTTTCCATCGTCAGCGATACCGTGACAAATGTTTTGCAAGTTGACCCCGCCAAAATCCATGACGAGTATGAAGCGGCGTTGCAGTTGAGACAATCTTCGAGCGGAGATCAAAGCTGGTGGGAACGGCTGATTCATTTTCCGAACATCGTTGAAGGATTGGTTTCAGCTATTTTTATCGTGCTTGGCTGGCTCGCCAGCACCATTGAATGGTGGGCCTACATCTTGCAAACGGCGATTCTGTTTATCGGTTATGCGATGTCCCCGATTTTTGTCGGGATGCTGGCGTTTCCAGCCTTGCAAGGCACAGGCAGGGCTTACCTGCTCAATCTGCTTGGCGTCATGCTTTGGCCGTTGGGTTGGGCTGTGGCTGGACTCATTACCCAAGGAATGATTGATTTCATGACCGACCAAAGCTTTTTAAGCTCATCGTCAGCCAGCGGCACAGTCCTTTACTCACTGCAAAATCTGATGGGACTCGCTTTTCTTGGAATCTGGATAATTTTCAGCACGATAGCTGCGCCAGTGGTGATTCAGAAGTCCATCGGCAGAGGAGAATCGGCGGCATCAGAATTTTTCAAAGGAGGATTCGGGGCGGGGAGGGCTGCGGCAACAACCGTCGCCACGACAATAGCCAGCGGCGGTGCAACTGGAATCAAAGGCGCAATCGCCGCCGGGGCAATGGCAGCGGCAGCAGGGGCCGAGTCGCTGGTAGTCGCCTCAATGAACGAAGGCAGGGACGGTGGTTCGTTAATTGGCTCGCTGGCACAAATGAATAATCGGGCGCATGAACGCGAACGTGACAGAGCCGAGCCAAAACAAAAAAACTTTCCGTCCGACGACCCCAGCGGTGACAAGACCGTTGCCGGAATGCTGGACAAAAGCCGCGAGGCTAATGGCTGATTTTTCAGTGAGAATTTTCAATAACTGTGCTAACGTAAAGACGTATGCAGTTCCTTTTGATAATGGGAATTGGAACGCTGGTTGCCATTTGGGTGGTGGCAAACCAGCCGAAACCGCGTGGCCGCAGCCGGCGTCATGAGGAGCCAGACATTATCTCTTTCGAGCATTTGCCAGCCAATAAACCCGCTTGGAGGGGGGAAGTGGGCGAGGTTCATTCGACAGACGAGTTTGACTACATGAGAAAAATGGCTCGGCATCAAAATGACCCACAACACTGGCCACCGCCGTTTCCGCCGCCACAGCCAAAAAAGACAGAATCCGAATACTATTAGAGGCGATAGGCGTGTGAAATTTGCGCCCGCACAGCAATGTTCTCGTGCCCGTTTCTATACTACTTTTCTATACTATATGCTGTTTTTAGGTCATCCCACGACCTATCAGAACAAAAGCAAAAATGCGTTTTAGCCAATAACGACGCGGATTTCGTCATCAGGGAATATCAGGAGAAATGAGGGCAAAAGACCGTTTTTGACACCCGAAACAAGCGCGCTAGCCAGACTACGCTACGCCCCGACACTTAAGGGCCAATATGATGCCACGAAAAACCGGGAACGCAATTGGAAATTTAATAATGGGCGGCGTAACTTTCGCGGCTGCCATCGCTGTCCGCCCACAAATTCGACGGTTCCAGGGCATCGGGGAATTTAATGAAATGCGCGCTGCCATCGGTGAAGGCATAGTTTGAACCGCCGGAACCCGATCCGGCCACGCGGTCTCCCGGGGTGGCGTCATGGCTGCTTTGGTTGAGAATACCTTCAAAGTCATTGCCGGCCGCCCCTTCATTCAAGTCCATGTAGTAGTCGCCATGCCCCGCCGTTTTTTCACCGAACAAGAGCGTGTCGCTGGGATAAAGAATCGCAGTTTCCTTGATTTGATCTCCCAGATTTAGTCCCGATGGATCATTTGCCGGATTGTTGGTGGCAAAATAATCGTTCCAGCCATTGATGAAATAACTGCGAGGTGCGGTGTCGGCCACATTGCTGTCGCCGCTGCTGCTGGTGAGCGGAGAATTTGTGACTTCACTTGGGCACAGGAGCAGCTTCGCATTTTTCCCATAGGAATCAAAGAACTTGTCCGGCCACCGGTCGGTGTTGGATCGTGGGGGGTAGGTTCCCTGGTTGTCTCCCACATAGATTTGGGAGGCAACACTCAATTGTGCCACGTTGTTCAGGCAGGAAATCCGTTTGGCAGTTTCCTTCGCGCGCGCCAGCGCCGGCAGCAGCATCGCCGCCAGAATGGCAATGATGGCGATGACCACCAGGAGTTCGATCAGCGTGAAAGCCCGGCACGCGCCGGCCTTTGGGCCGCGCGCTCCCGAAAAAATCTGTTTGCATATTTTCATAACCAGTCATCCTTATGTCGCGTCTGAACACACAATCCGACGCTTTGCGCCGCCGCCACGTTACAAATTATATGACAAATAAGAATCTTTTGTTAATTCTTCTGGCCATCGGCCTGGCCCTCGTTTACGTGGTTTGGTTCTCCGACTGGTTCAAGCCCAAGACGGTGAAAATTTCCCACACCACCCGTAACCTGCATACGAACCGGCGCGAAAGCGAACTCCCAAACCTGATTTTCGGCGTCAATCCGCCAGTTCGCTTCACTGAACTCAAGGTCGTTCCACTGGCCGTCTTTGAAACCAACAAAGCCGCGGTGCCGGTCTGGCATCTTGTTTCAGATTCAAATTCCGCGCCGGTGAAGACTTTTTACTACGGCCAGTTCATCGGCGGTATGCGTCCCGCCATCAAAGGCATCCACGCAGAACCGCTCGAAACCAATGTCAGGTACCGTCTGTTCGTCACCGCCGGAAGAATCAAGGGCCAGCACGACTTTGAATTGAAATGATCCTCAGCGCGCTGCGATCGGTGTTCCCGCCAGGTGACACGCGGTGACATGGGCCTGCCCGCTGTCTGACAGCGCCGGGGCTTCCATTTTGCATCTGGCCTCGGCAATCGGACAGCGCGGGTGAAACGGACAGCCGCCGGGCGGGTGAATCGGCGAGGGCACATCCCCCGGCAAAATGATCCGCTGCCGTTTGGTATCCGGGTCAATTTCCGGCACGGCGGAAATCAGCGCCTGCGTGTACGGATGCCGCGGCGCGCGGATGATTTCTTTCGCCGCGGCTTCTTCCACGATTTTTCCCAGGTACATCACCATCACGCGCCGGCTGATGTGTTCCACCACCGCCAGGTCGTGCGCGATAAAGAGGTACGCCATGCCGCGCTGTTGCTGCAAGTCCTGCAATAAATTGATGATCTGCGCCTGCACCGAAACGTCCAGCGCGCTCACCGGCTCATCGCAAACAATCAGTTCCGGTTCCACCGCCAGCGCGCGGGCAATGCCAATCCGCTGCCGCTGGCCGCCGCTGAATTCATGTGGATAACGCCGCGCATACGCCGCATCGAGACCGACGGCCTTCAGCAATTCCGCAATCCGTTTCTGCCGGGCGGAGGGCGTGTCCGTTAACTGATGGATATCCAGCGCCTCGCCCACAATGTCCTCCACCGTCATGCGCGGATTCAATGAGCCGAAGGGATCTTGAAAAATCATCTGGAACCTGCGTCGGCGGGTGCGCAAGGCCGCGCCGTTCAGGTGCGTGAGATTTTCGCCGTTGAGAAAAATTTCCCCCGCTGCCGGTTCAACCAGCCGCATGATGGCGCGGGCGAGGGTGGATTTGCCGCAGCCGCTTTCGCCGACCAGGCCGAGCGTTTCGCCAGGTGCGAGCTGGAAGCTTACGCCGTCCACCGCCTTCACCGATTCACGCACACGGCTGAACAACCCGTGCCGGACGGGGAAATGCACCTTTAGATTTTTGACTTCAAGCAGGCTCACGCAACGCCGACAAGGTTTCACGGAATTGTGCCCGGTGCCAATCTAAAAGACCGGAAAACCGGAGTTTGAATCCGGAGTTGTGCCGCGACTCTGTTTGCCTGTGCAACGAGGTCAGGGTGCCTGGCCAATTCTTGCCCAAGCGAATGATTCCGCCGCCATTCATTGCCGGACGTTCGCCGGATATTGCCACACCCAATCGCCGTTGTCGCGATCCACAGAGCCGTTTTTAGTTAAAGCGACTGTGCCGCCGTCGTCCTTTGCATTCCAGCCGACCGAGTAGAGGACAAATCTGCCATCGTCGGCAAGGCGATAATGCAGCGGCTGGCCGCCGATGATGTCATGGGGCACTTTCTCGATGAACTGCGGCGCGAGGGCATCGAGCGTGGCGGGATATTCGCCGTGGGCGAGGCGATAACGCTCCAGTGCGCAGGCCACGCGGGCCACATCCACATCAAATTGTGCAAAGGCAAATTTCTTCACGCTGCTCGCCACGGCTGGAGCCATAGCCAGTGCCAGAACTTTATAGGGCGAATAATGTTGTCTTTGCACCTGCACGTTCGCAAGGAACTCGCTCAATGCCGTCGGGGCAACCAGCCGATTCTCCTTTTCAATTATCGCCGACATGCTTTCGTCCAGCTGTGCGAAGCAAAGTTCGTTCTGGTAAAACATGGCATCAGGCCACCACACCAGACTGTTGGTAACGATTATGTCGGAATTATCTTCCACGGACCTCATCTGGCGTGTAATCCGTTGCCGCTCAAACTTTTCAATCGCAAAAAGCTTTTCACCATTCAGCACGAATTGGTAATCGGCCAGGAAATCCTCTTTGGCCAAAGCCTGCTCCAAATCCAGGAGTTGTGCATCCGACCAGTCGTGCTGCGCCAGACCTTCGTAGAACGGTTGAAGCAGGTATTGCAATATCGCAATGCGGACCAGTTGTGAAATGAGAAACGGCTGCTGGCGGACGGAATCATTCAAACGCAGCAGAAGCTCCAGGTCAGCCAATGCCTGATCGCCTTGGTTGTTTTGCAGTTCAGCCAGCATTCGCAACTGCAGGAAATGCGCGCTGCGTTTCATATTGGCCAGCCACGGTAAAAGTTCCCCTACGGAATCGAAGCCATTCTCGTAGTGTAATGGTATCCGCGCGTAAGGACGCAGGCTGGCTTGGCGCAGTTCTTCGAGCGCCGGGTTGAAAATGCTCAAAGCCAGCAAAACGTCGGCGGCAGGTGTTTGCGACTGCGCGGCGACCGGAAAGCCGTTGGTTTTGCCCTCGGGGGTTGCACTGAAAGTTCTGAAAGCAGTCTGCCACTGCTTTAAGAGATTCGAATCGGTCAACTTGCCTCGCTGCCAGGTGATGTCATTTTCCGTTATCGAATCTATGTATTGGCGCCGGTAAATGTCAAAATTGAGGCGGTTAACGGCGTTTGTGGCACGTTGTTCCGAAGGTTCCATGTTGCGTTCGGATTCCAGGGTTTCGGCCACAATTGGCGCGCAAAAGAAATTTTGATCGTCCGGTACGACTGGCGGAATCACCGAGGCCACGTCAAAACGCTCGCCGCGCGCTTCAGCCGCGTGTCTGCAGGCTTCCCAATCATGTTTGCCGCGCCAATCTTCCTCGGTCACCAGTACGGCAACCAGCGTCACCAGGACGGCGAGGCCAATCAGCCCCCAGCGCAACAGCCGCCAGTACCATTTGGATTTGTTTTTTTCATTCATATCAATTGAGCTTGTAGGAGCCGAGGTGACGAGGCTCTGAATTTAGTTTGGGCCTTCTTGCATCGGCTGCTACGGATTCAGGCCGGCGTCATTTCATTTTTTTCAGTTCGCGGTTTCGGCACGATATTTTTTGGACGGTCGGCTTCCGGCGGTGTCGAACGATCCGCAAACAGTTCGTTCATCCAGCGTTGCTGGACTTCCAAGCTCATCATTACGGCCGGCGAACGAACCGGTTGCCCGGTGACACTGCTGGTCGTGTCGCGCTGGGAGAGATTGATAATGAAAATCAGAACCCACACGGTCGCCAGCCCCGTCCAGATGCGGCGGGTGGGCAAAATCAATTCCCGCCAGGGGGTAGTTAAACCGCGCAGGCACACAGAAACAAGGGTAGCCGCCCAGCTCCGCGTTGTAGCGGCGGTCTGCGACCGCCGTTCGGTGGCATCGCTGGCTGACTCACGACGGTCACAGACCGCCGCTACAGCCGCCTGGCGGATGGCATCGAGCCGGGGTTTGGCGGCCTGATGCCGGGCAAATAAAATTTCACGTGGCGTTTTCATGATTTCAGTTTCGTGCTTAACGCGGAGACGCAGAGAACGCAAAGGCACGCAGAGTTTTTATAAATTTTCTCCGCGCCTCTCCGCGTTTTCCGCGTCTCCGGGTTATTTCTCATTCTTCAAAATCAGTTTTCGTAGCGCGCATTTCCCGTAATGCAGCCGCGACTTGACGGTGCCGGGCGGGGTGTCGGTGATGCGCCCGATTTCTTCAATCGAAAATTCCTCGACGAAATGCAGGAGCAGCACGGCGCGCTGCGTTGGCGGCAGTTGTTCGAGCAAGTTCATAAACGCGGTTTCCTGTTCGCGGCGGATGAGCAAATCATCCGGGCTGTTGTCGAATTCATCCGGCGTTTCAGGAATTTCATCCAGCAGAATCTCGCTCCGTTTGCGCCAGCGCTGGATGCATTTCTGGTGGGCAATGCCAAACAGCCAGCTTCCGAACCTGCCATCTTCGCGCAGGCTGCCGATATGTCGCGCGGCGGCGATAAACGTCTCCTGCACAAGATCGAGCCCGGCCTGTTCGTCGCGGACCAGTTCAAAAACGAAAACATAAAGCGGCAGTTGGTATCGCCGGAAGAGCGCATCCCAAGCCGCCGGTTCTCCGGCGCGGGCCTGGGCCACGGGCAGTTGTTCGGGTGCGGACACTTCCGGCATGTTCAATCAGAGGAATGCGCGAGGCGAGAAAAGGTTCAAAACAAATGTAAGGGTGAACCCAAAGGTCGGCGCATTGCGTTCAAAGCCCGGGTCAAAAAGCCGGTTGGCGGTTCGTCCTCGTCCTCGTTCTCGTCCTCGGAACTTGAAAATCGAGAACGAGAACGAGGACGAAAAAGATGGGGTGGGGCACGTCGCTCACGGGTTCCTGGTGCGAATTGTTCGGATTATTAAACCGTTGAGCATCCTTCCGCCTTGGCGGCGTCCAAAAAGGTTTTCAGCACCTGCAGGCGGGGTTCCGCCAGTTGGCGTGCAGCCGGCAGGCGCAACTGGCCTGGCAACGTCTCCAGATTTTTTTGCAGCACGCGCAGCGCATCGTGGAAATACTGAAACCGTGTGTCGCGGCCCACTTTGCTGACGTTCCGCAATATGCCCGCCGCGCCGAGCTGTTCCAAAATGTCCGCGTCGCGAACAATCACCCCTTCGAGCGTGGCCGGATTGCCGCTGGGCATGTGTCCGCGAATGACCTCGATGACGGCGGGAATTTTATCAGCGGGAAAACCCAGGCCTTTGAGCAGCGATGGCACATGCTCGACGGCATACGCCAGCATGTCCCACCGGGCCAGTGCGGCCAGATCCTCCGGGCGATGTCCGATGAATACGCCCAGGTCGTGCATCCATGCGGCGGCGAATACCACGTCATCATCGTAGGTCAGGCCGGCTCCGATTTGCCGGGTCAGGGCGTAAAGCCGCCGTTGATGGCTAAATTTATCCACCGGCTTTGCCTGTTCGCGGATGTAATCCACGATGGCCGAACGAAAATCGTTTGTTTTCATGCGTTGAGTTTGCGGGCTGGCAGTGGGAATTCCAAACCAAGTTTGACGCCGAATAACATCAATTATTTTTTGGCTTTTTCACCTTGAGCAGGCTTGATTCACCTTGATTTACCTTGAGTGAGCTTGATTTTCAACGGGTTATGTCAGGCAACTTAGGCAGGCAAATTACGACCGCCTCCGACGGAAGGCAGGCTGACAGCCAGGCCGGGTCAAGTTCAGTGATGGGCAATACGGCGTGATCGCTGTCCATGAGGCGGGGGTCCGACTTGTGGCGGCAGTCATTTGGTAACCCTGCGATTTTGGCGATGTGTCTTATTTGAATCTCATTTCAATTTAACCACGATTCTACACGAATCCTGGAAAAGGGAAACGTAGCCGCTAACAGAATATGAGGGGGGGGGGGTGAAAATTCATTCCGAGGCAGCCCCAGCGACACGACAGTCAGGCTTGGGCTGAATTTTCGCGCCGGCGCAGATGGAAATCTTTGCCTTTGTAGTTCAACAGTTTTACCCCTATTTCCCAAGCAATCCCAACGGTCCAACTGGGGAGCGCCGGCAGAAAATGACCCGTTGTTACAGGAAAAATGCTGGACTAAAACAGTCCGCGAATTATAGTTCCGGTGGTTTGATTGCGGGCCGGCAGCTTTGCCAGCCGCCTGCAACCAGACCGTAAAAGGAGCATTCCATGTTTTCGAGCCGAGTCAATGGCGGCCAAGCCCTGGCCTTGTGCCTTCTGATCATAATCAGTTGGACGACATCTGTTTCTGCCGGCATCAACGTCCTCACCTATCACAACAACAGCGCCCGCACCGGCCAAAACACCAACGAGACGGTGCTGACTCCGGCCAATGTGAACACCAACACGTTCGGGAAATTGTTCACACAAGCGGTGGATGGCTATGTCTATGCCCAGCCGCTGGTTATGAGCGCCGTCAACATTCCCGGCCAAGGACTCCACGACGTCGTTTATATCGCGACCGAACACGACAGTGTCTATGCGTTTGATGCCGACAGCAACCTCGGGTCCAACGCCGTGCCGCTGTGGCAGGTTAGCTTTATCAATCCGGCGGCAAATATCACCACGATGACCAGCGCCAGCATCGGTTGCAACGACATCGTGCCGGAAATCGGCATCTCAAGCACACCGGTGATTGATCCCGTCACGGGGACGATTTATGTGGAGGCCCTGACGGTGGAAGTTTCAAACAACACCACAGCTTTCGTTCAGCGCCTGCACGCGCTCGACATCACGACCGGCGCGGAAAAATTCGGCGGGCCGGTGGTCATCCAGGGGTCGGTGAACGGCGCCACCTTTAACCCGTTGACGCAGATGAATCAGGCCGGTTTGTTGCTCAACAACGGGGTCATTTACATCGGGTTTTCGTCCCATTGCGACATTGGGGCTTACTATGGTTGGCTCTTTGGATACGGCGCGCAAACGCTGTCCTTGAGCAACCTTTTCAATGTCACGCCCCATGGATATGGCGGGACCATCTGGCAATCCGGCGGCGGCCCGGCGGCGGATACGAATGGGAACATTTATTTTGCCAGCGGACATGGAACCTATGATGGCGCGGTGAGCCAGGATTACGCCAACAGTTTCTTGAAATTGACCGCGAGCAACGGGCTGGCAGTGGCGACTTATTTTACACCTTACAATCAGGCCAGTTTCGGCGCCTTGGACTTCGGCACCGGCGGCGGCATGCTGTTGCCGGATGAAGCCGGCAGCGCGGCGCATCCGCATTTGATGGTCGGAGCCGGGGCGGGCAAAATTTATCTGGTGGATCGCGATAACATGGGCGGATACAGCGGCGGTTCCAGTGACTCGCAGATCGTCCAATCCTTTCCAGTAGGTTTTCCCCAATGTTTTGACACGCCGGCATATTTTAATCATACCCTTTATTATTGGGGCACTGGCCCCGTGGGCGATTACCTGCGGGCGTTTACCGTCACCAATGGCCTCATCGCGACCAATCCGGCAGCCCTGAGTCCCGCCGCCATTGGCTATCCGGGGGCCTCCTGTAGTGTTTCGGCCAATGGCACCAACGATGGCATTATTTGGGCGGTGGACTCCAGCGCCTACTCGGCCAATGGTCCGGCTGTTCTACACGCCTGCAACGCGACCAATATCGGGCTGGAACTTTACAATTCGGCCCAGGCCGCCGGGGACTATGCCAGTCCGGCCGTCAAATTTAGCGTGCCCACCGTGGTAAACGGCCGGGTATATGTGGGTGGCCAGTATTCGTTTACCGTGTACGGCAGCACCGGCGTTCAGGTGCCGACCGTTACCACGCCCGCCATCATCCCCAGCGGCGCACTGTTCACAAATTCCATTTCGATCACCATCACCGATGCCACGCCTGGTGCCGTGATCTATTACACTCTGGATGACAGCACTCCGGCTACAAACTCGCTGCTTTACAGTGGCCCGTTTAGCATCAGCAACTCGCTCACCGTCCAGGCGGGAGCGTTCCTGGCGGGTGCAATCAACAGCAGCGTGGCGAGCGCCACTTTTACCAGTTATGTGCCGACCGTGGCCACGCCCGTCATCGTCCCCAATGGCGCACTGTTTACGAATTCGATTTCGATCACTCTCACCGATGCCGCGCCCGGGGCCGCGATTTATTACACTCAGGATGGCAGCACTCCGGCCACGAACTCACTGCTTTACAGCGGCCCGTTTAGCATCAGCAACTCGCTCACCGTCCGGGCGGGAGCGTTCCTGACGGGTGAAATCAACAGCAGCGTGGCCAGCGCCACGTTCACCAATTATATGCCGACCGTGGCTACGCCCGTCATCATCCCCAATGGCGCACTGTTTACAAATTCGATTTCGATCACTCTCACCGATGCCGCGCCCGGGGCCGTGATCTATTACACTCAGGATGGCAGCACTCCGGCCACGAACTCGCTGCTTTACAGTGGCCCGTTGAGTATCAGCAACTCGCTCACCGTTCGGGCGGGAGCGTTCCTGACGGGTGAAATCAACAGCAGCGTGGCCAGTGCCACGTTCACCAAACTTGTGCCGACGACGGGGGCAAATGTTTTGACCTACCACAACGACAATGCGCGGACGGGCCAAAACACCAACGAGACGGTGCTGACGCCGTTCAATGTGAACACCAACACGTTCGGCAAGTTATTTACGCAAGCGGTGGACGGCTATGTCTATGCCCAGCCACTGGTCATGAGCGGGGTAAATATTCCCGGGCAGGGGCTGCATGACGTGGTGTATGTGGCCACCGAGCATGACAGCGTGTATGCTTATGATGCCGACAGCAACACCGGATCCAATACGCCGCTTTGGCAGGTGAGCTTTATCAACCCGTCAGCCGGAGTTACGACGTTGGCCAGCAGCAACATAGACTGCGGCGATCTGGTGCCGGAAATTGGCATTACGAGCACGCCGGTCATTGACCCGGTCAGCGGCACGATTTACGTGGAAGCCAAGACGCAGGAAATGTCCAACAACGTGGCCTATTACATGCATCGGCTGCACGCGCTGGACATTACGACCGGCGCGGAAAAATTCGGGGGACCGGTGCTAATCCAGGCGGCCGTGCCTGGCAGCGGGAGCGGCACTGATGGCACGGGGCATGTGCCATTCGTTGGGCTGTTGCAGATGAATCGTCCGGGACTGCTGCTCAATCACGGCGTGGTTTACCTGGCGTATGCGTCGCACTGCGATATCGGGGCTTTTCACGGCTGGGTCATCGGTTATAACGCCCAGACGTTGACTTTGAGCAACGCCTTCAACGTGACGCCGAATGGTTCCGAAGGCGGCATCTGGCAGTCGGGCTGCGGGCCGGCGGCGGACACCAACGGAAACATCTTTTGCCTTACGGGCAATGGAACTTTCGACGCCACGGATTACGGCGACAGTTTCATCAAGTTATCCACGACCAACGGGCTGGCGCTGGTCAGCTATTTTACGCCTTACAATCAACAGGATTTGTCCGACGGAGACCTCGATCTTGACTCGGGTGGCGGCATGTTGCTGCCCGATTCAGTGGGGAGCGTCGCGCACCCGCATTTGATGGTGGGCGCGGGCAAGGAAGGCACCGTATATCTGTTGGATCGCGACAACATGGGCGGATATAATTCCGGAGGGGACAGCCAGATTGTTCAAGTCATGTACGGTGCCATCGGCACGTGTTTTGACACGCCGGCATATTTCAATAAAACTATTTATTACTGTGGCGGTGGTGATTATGTCCGGGCCTTCGCCATCTCGAACGGGTTGATTGCAATCACGCCCGTTGCGGTCAGTCCCACCTGGCTCTGGTGGCCGGGAGCCACCCCCAGCGTCTCCGCCAATGGCACGAATAATGGGATTATCTGGGTCATTGATTCAGGACATTATAATGATCCCAGCACTGGTTATGCCGCAATTTTACATGCCTATAACGCGACCAATGTGGCGCTGGAACTTTACAACACGACTCAGGCCGCGGGAGGGGCGCGGGATTTTCCTGGGGCGGCGGTCAAATTCAGCACGCCCACAGTGGTGAATGGCCGCGTTTATGTCGGCGCTCAATACGCATTTTCGGTTTTCGGGCTGACCAGTTTTCTGGCCACACCTGTCATTACCCCCAACGGCGGAATTTTCACGAATTCCATTTCCATCACCATCACCGATGCCACGCCCGGCGTGACGATTTATTACACGCTGGACGGCAGCGTGCCGACCACCAGTTCGATCCTGTACACCAACCCGCTGGTCCTCACGCTTTCGGCTGCGGTGCAAGCGCGGGCCTTTGCGGCGAACGCAGCGCCGAGCGGCTTTGCCGGCGCATCGTTCGTCAACGTGGCTCCGGCCAACACCAATTCGCCGCCCAGCGTGACGCTGTTGAATCCGACGAACAACTCCACCTTCACCGCCGCCGCCAGTGTGACGCTTTCCGCCAGTGTCACCGCCAGCAATTATCTCACGGGCGTGAGCTTCTACGCCAACGGCATCCTCCTCGGCAGCCTGACCAATTCGCCTTACACCATCACAGCCACTGGCCTCAGCGCAGGCAGTTACGCGCTCACGTCCGTGGCCAGCGACGTGAGCGGTTTGAGTGGAACTTCCGCGCCGGTCAATATTACCGTCATCGCCGGCAGCGGCCAGCCTTACGGCCTGACCAATCGCGGAACCGCGTCCGCGTTCTTCAACATGCCGACGACCTATAACGGCCCGCTGCCGGCGCTGCTTTCGTTGACCGGCGTGTTTAGCAACACGCCGAACATGGCGCCGGCCAGCGGCTTGATTCCTTATGTTCCCAATACACCGCTCTGGTCGGATGGCGCTTTAAAAACCCGCTATTTCGCCGTGCCCAACAACGGCGGCATTATTACCTCCAATGAGCAAATCCGTTTTGCGGCGACCGGAAGCTGGGCTTTTCCCGCCGGGACCGTGTTTGTGAAAACCTTTGCCTTGAACACCGACACCACCAATCCAAACGTGACGCACCGGCTGGAAACACGCCTGCTGGTGCGCGACACCAACGGCGCAGTCTATGGCGTGACTTACAAATGGCGCGCGGACTACAGCGACGCCGACCTGCTCAGCAACAGCCTGGTGGAAAACATTTCGATCACCAACGCGACCGGCATCACCACGCAGATGTGGTATTATCCCAGCCCGGCGGACTGTCTGACCTGTCATACGCCGGTGGCCAATTATGTTTTAGGCGTGAATACCCGCCAGCTAAACAACAGCCAGACATATCCCGCCACCGGCGTCACCGACAACCAGTTGCGCACGTTGAACCGATTGGGCCTTTTCAATCCCGCGTTTAATGAGGCCAGCATCACCAATTTTGAGAAATTATCCGCCTTGACCAACCTCACTGCGTCGCTTCAGGAACGCGCCCGATCCTATCTTGATGCCAACTGCGCGCAATGCCATCAACCGGGCGGCACGGGTCCCACGTTTGATGGCCGCTACGATACTCCGCTGGTGAACCAGCATCTCACGAACTTTCCCGCCACCTTCCCGCTGGGTTACGACCGGGCCATGATCATCAAGCCTCAGGACATCTGGCGTTCGATGGTTTATGAACGGATGAATACGACCAACGCTGCCATCAAGATGCCCACCCTGGCGCGCAACTTGATTGACACCAATGGCGTTGCCGTGATGGCGGCCTGGATCAACAGCCTGCCTGGTCTCTCCGCGCTGGCTCCGCCAACCATCACGCCCAACGGCGGCACTTTCTTCGCACCAGTGAAGGTTGCGTTACAGGGGCCCGACACGAACGCGGCGATTTATTTTACGCTCGACGGCTCGCTGCCCACCACCAATTCATTCCTGTATTCACAGACCTTTACCCTGGCCACCAACGCCATCGTTTCCGCCAGCGCCTATGAAACCAACTACGACAACAGCGTGGCTGCCGGCGCGCTGTTCAGCGTGTTCCCGATATATTTCCTAACGTCCGGCTTCCTTACCAACGGACAGTTCCAGATGGAATTTAATGGTGCGCCGGGCAGCAATTACGTCCTGCAAGCGTCCACGAATTTGCTCAACTGGACGCCGCTCACGACGAATCTGGCCGCCACCAATCTGTTTAATTTGATGGATCCGGGAGCAACCAACTTCCCGCTGCGCTTCTACCGGGTATTGCAGCAGCCATAGGCAGCTATTTGCCGATACAGAACGTGCTGAAGATGGAGTCGAGCAAATCTTCCGTGGTGGTCTTGCCCACAATTTCGCCGACGGCGTTGGCGGCGATGCGCAGGTCCATGGCCACGAGTTCCAGCGTCGCTTCGGCGGCCAGCGCATCGGTCGCCTGGCGCGCAGCCACCCGGGCGCGGTTCAGCGCGTCCTGATGCCGCGAATTAATGGCCACCTGCAACATCTCGGCCTTGATTTCGCCGGACCAGACCAGATTTTTAATCGCGTCTTTCAACGATTCAATGCCCGCTCCGTTCAAGCAGCAGACGTCCACGACCGGAAATGTGAGGGGGGAGGGGGGAGGGGGGGGGAGGGCTGCTGCGGGCAGTTCCAATTTCACCGGCAAGTCAGTCTTGTTGCGGACGAGAATCCGTTTCTTCGCCGCGAATTCGGCAAAATACTTTTTGTCGGCGTCGGTCAGCGGTTCACTGGCGTCGAGGACCTGCAAAATCAATTCCGCCTGGGCGAGGGATTCGCGGCTGCGGCGGATGCCTTCGCGCTCAATTTCGTCGTGCGCCTCGCGCAGGCCGGCGGTGTCAATGAACACGACCGGCAGTCCGCGGATGTTCGCCGTCTCCTCGATTGTGTCGCGCGTCGTGCCGGGGAGGTGCGAGACGATGGCGCGGTCGCGGCCGAGCAACTGGTTGAGCAAACTTGATTTTCCCGCGTTGGGCCGGCCGACAATCGCCGCGCGAATGCCGCGCCGGAGAAGCTGTCCTTCATTGGCCGTGTTCAACAGTTCATCCATGAAAGCGACGCCATTTTCCAGGCGCTGCAAAAGTTTTCCCCGGGTTTCCGGCGCGATGTCTTCGTCGGGAAAATCAATGTGCGCCTCGACGTGCGCGAGCGTGTGCATCAAATCGTCACGAAGCTGGTTGATGCGCTGTGAAAGTTTGCCGGCCAACTGCTCGTTGGCGGCAGCCAGCGCGAGTTCCGTGCGCGAGTGGATCAAATCAGCGACGGCCTCCGCCTGCGCGAGATCAATGCGGCCATTAAGAAACGCGCGCTTGGTGAATTCACCTGCCTGGGCCGGTCGCGCGCCGTTGGCCAGCAGGGTGTCGAGCACGAGCTTGGCCGGGAGCAGTCCGCCGTGGCAGGAAATCTCCACGGTGTCCTCGCGCGTGAAGGTGCGCGGCGCGCGCAGGACGGCGAGCAGAACTTCATCAATGATTTTATCGCCGCGAACAATTTTGCCAAACTGAATGGTGTGCGTGGGCGCGGCGGACGGCTTGAGCGAGTTTCTGCCAGCCGGTTGAAAACTCCGGTCGGCGATGGCCAGCGCCTGCGCACCGGAAAGCCGGACAACCGCCAGCC
>Ga0181520_10005757_pt1 | contig 19478 bp, 8 predicted proteins | sample PEATcosm2014_Bin_29_FD_132451 | JGI IMG/M metagenome (GOLD analysis project Ga0181520, IMG submission 132451) | Peatland microbial communities from MTU Mesocosm Facility, Houghton, MI, USA - PEATcosm2014_Bin02_30_metaG | ecosystem: Environmental > Terrestrial > Soil > Wetlands > Peat | place...
CAATGTTCTGGACTGAACTGTTGCCCGGGTCGGTACCCGACACCTCGAAATTCATGCCATTAACTGAATAACCACTGTGCGGTGTAAAATCAATGCAGTAGCAGCCATTCCCGGTGTTCGGGTCCGTGTCGCCAAAATCGATCAGGCGGCCCCATTGATTATTCGTTCCAAAGGCAACCCAAAACTCGAAGGTCACGGCGGTATAATTGGTGCTCGTGAGCAAATACGGCGGCAATTCTGCATAATTTGTTTGCTGGTTCATGCCACCCAAAACAAGGTTTCCATTCCCGTCAATTCGAGCGCTTCCATGAACAATTCCATTGGTGACGCCCAGCACCGAATCAACGAACTGGGTGGAGTTGGCCGGTTCATTAAAGCTCCAGCGATGAGTCAGAAGAACCGGCGGCATCGGCAGCGGTGTTACGGTTTGACCCTGAAAAGTGATCGTGGTAATGGAGTTTGAGGCGAACGTATAACTGGCGCTGCTGCCGTTATAGTTGTGCTGCCAATTAGCGTCCATCGGCGCGACGCCCTGAGGAGTTTGCGCGGTGTTGACCGCGCTCTGAGGGGCGGCAAGCACTTGGACGGCGGCAATGGGATTGGTCGGCGTGAAGCCGGAAAGACTGATGGTGGCGGCTTCCGGGGAACCATTGAGATTCACAACCTTCAATGCCAGTTTACTGTTGTCCGGGCTGCGTTCGGCGCTGACATCCAGGTCATTGTTGGGGTCGGTAACACTGCTCCAGACTTCCACCGGCTGATAATTTTCGGAATACATCTGGGTTACATAGCCTGGCGGTTGCAACCAGGCGTTGGATTGGTTCAGGAACAGCAGTCCCTGGTCCCAACCGTTGTCGTTCTGACCGTCCGGTTGAAGGCAGTTGGCCGAAGTGACAATCGGCAGCCGCCCATCCCGTTCAATCGCATTGATCGCCAACGCATTGGCCAGCGCCCGCCGTTGCGAATGGTTGTCCGCGTTCAACTCAAACACCACCACCTTATAATTCGCGCCATTGGCAATCTGCCCCAGTGCTGTGTCATACGAAAACATCCCTGCCAAACTGCTGTCGGGCGTTGGTCCATCCGTCCACACATGGACATCAAACCATACTTCCCGATTATTCGTCTGGGCCAGTTGCAAAATCTGCTGTTGCGCCGCCAGCGTCGTAATGCCCGAATCGGCACCGCTGAAGCTGAACGGATTGGTAATGACCTGTGTGTATGCGAAATCCCCAACCACGATGATGACATTGGGGTCGGCGGCCCAAATAGCCTGGGCTAACGCTTGAAATTCCTGGTAATAAGTGCTGTTCACCGCCTCCTCATTGCCCAGCTCAATGTATTTCAAGCCATAGGGCTGCGGATGCCCGTCCGCCAATCGTTGCGCACCCCAGACCGTGTTAGTTGAACCGTTGACGTATTGCATGAAATCGGCCATGTCCTGCGGCGTTTCGTGGATGTTGAAATCAGGAACACCCAGGAACCCCGCGGCCTCGCAGAAGTTCAGGAAGTCGGGAATGCCCCATCCATCCGTGGAATATGGATACCATGTTCCCGTATAAGGAGGACGACGGTCTCGCGGCCCGACCATGTTCTTCCAGCGATACCCCGAGGCGTTGACCATCGAACCACCGTAGCGTAAAACGGTGATGCCCTGGTTGATAAGTCCCTGTACCACGTCCTTGCGCACCGGCAACCCTTGAAAGCATCCCCACGGCCCGGGCTGAAGAAACGCATAACCCACCACCACCGAGCCGGGTTGTTTCAGTTTAATGGCCAGGCACCCGTTCCCGTCGCTGGCAGACGGGGTCAGGTTGAAATTAAGCTGCTGCCAGTTGTTGCTGGTTACCGAAAGGCTTTGCTCCGCATACACTGTGGACCCGTCGGCGCTCTCCAAGGCCACCCATATGGTGGCCGGGGCATCGGCCCGCACATCCAAGATACCCGTGTAAAGATTACCGTTGATAAAGTTCATCCCCCAGCGGTTGAGCCCCTGATTGGCGATGCCAACCACCCCGGTTCCACCGGTAAAGGTCATGACCTGACTTTGCGTGCCCACAAACGGGTTGGTCGTCTCCATTGAAAACTGCCCGGTAACCGTGCCGGTGCTGACCGGACTCCACATTCCGCTCACGCCCCCGGTCAAACCATTGGTAATCTGGAATGCAATGTTTTTATTGGTATTGATGGAGAAATTTTGAAACTCCACGTCCTGTTGGTAGTTTCTCAAACCCACCTGTCCGCTGGTGAGCGGTTGTTGCGTGTCGGTATATTGCATGAGGCTGCTGCCGTTCACCAGCACGTTAATGGACGCATTGGTGTATTGCACCTCCAGTGTAATCCATTGGCTCAATGGAACCGAACAGGACACCTGGCTTAAAGATTGAAAATTTTGGACGTGACGCCCCAGCACCAGATAGCCCGCCGGCGCCAGCGAGACTTCATAACCCGTGAAACTATCCGCGCCCACGCCGGGCTGGCTGACTTGAAAAATAATTCCTGCATCACCTCCTTCATTTGCCGAAAATTGAAGCTGCACACTCACATCCCCGCCCGATTGGTTGAACCCATTGTAAATCTGCTTGGGACCGGAACCGTTCGCTGAAATTAAATCGCCATTTGCCACCGACCACGTGCCGCCATAGGCGGTAAACCCAGACAACGGCTGCGACGAGGCCGGTTCCTGAAAACTCTCTCCAAAGACCATCTGACTGTAGAGTCCACCGTATACCTCATGGTTCACATCCTCCAAACACGCCCCAGTCAGATAAGGCGAATTAGTATGAAGCGTCTGGCTGACGTTGACGGAAATATTCGCCACCTGGGCATTTGCATTCCAGGAAGGAATCGCGATGATTGAACCAATTGCGGATAATAGTAACAATTTCTTCATGCCAGTTCTGTGCCATACGCTCTTAATCTTTAAGCCGGGGATGTCGCCGACGTTAAAACGCCGCGGGATTCTCAGCAGGCATTGGCAAATTTTCGGCGCAACCCCGCTCGTAGATGCGTCAAAATGCGCTCCGAACGAATCCAAAGATACACTGTCCATGTCAACGATCATGGCAGGCCGCATTTGGCGGGTCCACCATATATGTGCCGACCGATGATTTGGTTTTGAAAAGCCTCGTCAAGCTCACAAAAATAGCCGCTCCAGCCCCAGACGCGCACCACCAGATTTTTGTGCCGTTCAGGATGCATCTGGGCGTCTTTAAGAGACTCGACGTTAAGCGTGTTGATCTGGAGTTGCTGGCAGCCTGCGGCGGCGAAAATGCGTATCAGCAAGGCCACCTGATGAACCGCCTCCGGATTTCGGAAAACCGTGTCGGACACTTCCAACGTCAGCGGCCCTCCATTGCAGATGCGTTGATAGTTAATCTTGCTGTAACTCTTCAGGACGCTGAAAGGTCCCCGCACGCGCACGCCGGGCGACGGAGCCAGGCTTGAACTAAAATAGCCGCCGCTTTTTCTGCCATCCGCGGTGGCTCCAACCACCGGCACGGTCATCGCTTCATGGCCTTGCGCCAGCCAGACATAGAACATGGCCGATCCGCTCCCGGGTCGAAAAATTCCACCCCGGTCATGGTTGGGGGTCGCTTCGCACGCGTCGGCAAAAAGGTCAAACAACTTGACCAACATGGCATCGGCACGCGCATCGTCATTACCGACCTTGGGCGCTTCATCGAAAAGCCGCTTCCGAAGCGCTTCATCTTGCTCGAAGTTTGTATTCAACGCATCCAGCAGTCGTTGAGAAGCCAAGCTGCCCTCGTCATAAACGAGCGTCTTCACCGCCGCCAACGCGTCCGCGGCATTGGATGAACAGGCGCCGTGAATGCCAAAGTTGTTATATTTAAGCCCATTTGACAGGTCAGAGCCGCGCTCCAGACAGCCGTCCATTAACACGCTATAGTAGGGAGCCGGCGGGAGCAGCAGACGGGCGGAGAGTTCCGCCAGTTTTGAGACTTGCGAGCGCAGTTCTGCGCTGACTCGAACCAGGATTTTCTCGAAGGAATCGCCGGCAGTCAACCCGGAACGGATGGCGACGTCAACCGCTGCGGGCATTGAAACCGCGCCGATGTTGACGACTTCCATTCCACGGCCAGGGATCAGAAATTCCCAGCACGCCGCCACGGAATAGTCCCGGGCATCCTCCAGATCATAGCCATGCGCGACCAACCCCGGGATTACTACGTCGTCATTTGAATATTGTGGAAATCCCAGGCCAATTTGAGTCAATTCTGCCGCCAGTTCCAACAACTCCACACTCGTGTCTTTCGCGACCCGCAGATTGATCTTGGGGTCAATCATACCCACGGCACGAGCCGCTCTTAGCGCCATATAGGTCAATTCATTCACCCCGCTGGAGCCGTCGCGTTTGACGCCACCAAGCATGAGCGATTGCCCGTTGTCGCCCTGTTGGATACCAGGATACAAATCACTGTCCTTGTTCAATGAAAGGAAAAACTCAGCCAGCAGTTGTTCAGCGCCAGGCACGTCAATTCGGCCTGAATCCAGGTCTTTTTTCAGATACGGCCACATATATTGGTCAAAACGCCCCAAGCCACAGTGATAATGTCCTCCCAACCATAAAACGGCATGGCACAGGCGCAACGCTTGCAGCGCTTCGTGAAAAGTTCTTGGGGCTTGCGCCGGCACCCGGTCGAGCATTTTAGCAAGATCGTGCCGATGATTTTGTGCAGCCTCCTCGGAATACCGGCGAGCCAAATTCAACACGGCATCAACCGTCTCCACCGCACAATCCAGAAACTCAACCGCCAGGGGATCATTTTTCAATCTTTCGCGAGTTGAGCGCGCAATTTTGCGACGGCCCAGCAGACCTTGCGATAGAACCATTCCCCAATCTGCGCAAATGTTGCTGATCGGCCCCAATTCGTGCAACTCGCGGCCGGCGGTCAGCACCTGCTGCTGGGATTTGCTGTAAACAGGCGGAATTTTTCCAGTTGTGCGCGTGAAGACGATTCTTTCCTCGGGGCGAATGACTGCTTTTTGAGCATCGCACATGCGACGGATCAGACGCGCGGCCCGTTGCGGCCAGGAAAGCTGATCGGCCTCGCATTCAGCGAGCAAATCCACCTCTGGTGAGGTGCGATATTGCTTGTAATATCCGTTTCGCAAAGCGCGTTTCATTTCCACCAGCCGTGGTTCCAATTCAAACTTGTTTCGGAACCCCGAATAATCGAATTCCTCACTGCCAACGGTCGTGGTCGGAGTTTGGAACCTTGGACTGGTAATGGGCGTTTTCAGAATGTTGTTCATACAATCCTCACCTTTAGACCTGCAGATTTAAAACAGGATAAGTTGACCTTTGATTCCAGGCACTCGTTGAAAGTTGGCCGGAAAACCATGCCGCAAGCTGTGTATTTGGCTCCGGCAGCTAGATTATAAGGAAGCAAATCTATTCTTTGCAAACCAGGCATTCCCGCCACCGTCCGGGCGATCGCGGACAAATTAGCCACGGTATCTGTTACTCCGGGAATCAACGGCACGCGAATAACAAAGGGAACGCCGAGCTCATTCAAGACCCGGAGATTCCGCAAGATCGGCTGATTGTCGGCACCGGTGTGGGCCAGATGCGCAACGGGATCAACCAGCTTCAAGTCAAAGTAAACGAGTTGCGATTTGGCGGCGACCTTGCGGAAGCTGCTCTCATCGGCGTAACCAGAGGTATCCAGCAAAACGTGGAGCCGGTCAAGTTGATCAATTACCTCTGCAACAAAGTCCGCTTGAAGCAATGGTTCGCCACCCGAAAAGGTCACGCCCCCTTCGCCCTGGCGCAGCAAATCGGCCAGACCATTGAGGCGATCGGCCAATTCCTGCGAACTAAAAAACACCCCGGCTAAACGCTCTTCGGCGGCGCCGCGAAGAATCTGTGGTTCCGGCGACAGTCCTTCCGGGTTGTGGCACCACGAACAGCGCAAAGAACATCCTTTCAAAAAAACGGTTACCCGCAGGCCGGGTCCGTCATGGACAGCGAACTCTTTGATGTCAAACACAACCCCGGTGAGCATTTGAAATAACAGTAAGGCAAAGTGAATTTTTATTGGCGCAGCCATTGCTTCCAATTTTGTTCGTATTGCTGGACGTCGTCCTTTGTGACCGGAGGCAGTTCCGAATAGTCCATCACATTCGTGGGATTTTTCCCAAGGATGACTTTGTCGGCCAGCAACTCCACCGAGCGCACGCCCCAGCGATAGGTCTGTTGTGCGTAAAGTTTCTGGACGACACCTTTGGTCAAATAGGGTAATTCGGCAGGCAACGCGTCCATCGCAATAATTTTGACCTTGCCCGGTTCCCATTTCAGCAACGCATCGGTAAACAAGCTCCACGAGCCGATCATTGCCCAGCCGTCAATGTCTGGATTGGCCGTCTGCACTTCTTCAATTTTGGCCGCCGCATCCTGCGGGACTTCTTTGCTATAATAAACGCCGCGAATAGAGATATTCGGATAATTCGTGGCTTCATCCAGGGCGCCTTTGATTCGGTTCTGAATGTTGCGGGCGTTTTGGTTGCCGCCGGGGATGGCAACCACGTGCCTGCCGGGACCCAACACCGCCGCCAGCTCCCGCATGATGATGTGCCCGCATTCAATGTCATCGGTTCCGTGATAGCAAAAGCGCTTGCTGGCGGGCGCATCGCTGTCAAAACACATCACGGCTACGCCCTGTTCCACTGCTTTGTTAATGGCAGGTGTGAGCGTTTCGGCTTCGCTGCAACTCACGCCGATGCCGTCCACGCCCTGCAAAATCAGTTGCTCGATGTTCTCGACCTGTTTTTGCGCATCATCTTCATTGGGCGTGCGCCAAAGCACATTGATTTTTACGCCCAGTCTTTTCCCGACTTCCGCAGCGGCATCTTCGGCCCCTACCCGCGCCGCCTGGAATACCGGGTTGGACTGGCTTTTGGCAACCAGGGCGAAGGTATATTCCGTCTTCTTTGAAGTTCCGCCAGACGATGGCGGCGCAACTACGTCTTTCTTCTGGTCGCAGCCGGCAACAAATAAAATTGCCGACACCACTAATGCCATCTTCGCGATGATTCGATACATATTCATTGCTTTAGTTATGTGAGATTGTTGGAAATGAAACTCGTCGGTTAGTTTTTGATTGGTCGGGCGGCGCGCGTCATGCGTTTTTCCCGCAGCGTGTTGTTGATCCGGTCCAGCAGCACTGCCAGCACAATTACCGAGCCGATAATGATCTGGCTGTAGTTCTGGTCAATATTGAGAATGATGATGCCGTTGTTGATGACCTGAATAATAAGCGCTCCCAGGAGCGCTCCCAACGCCGTGCCGCGGCCACCGGCCAGGCTCGCTCCGCCGACCACGGCGGCTGCGATGACATCCAACTCGTAACCCTTGCCCGCGTCCGAAGAGGCGGAGCCGTAGTAACCCAACATGATCATGGCAGCGATTCCAGCCGCAAGGCCGCTGAAAGTATAGACTTTCACTTTGACCCAGCTCACCGGCAGGCCGCTGAACAACGAGGCCTGTTCGTTGCCGCCCACGGCAAAAATTTGCCGGCCCGTCACCGAATGTTTGAGATACCACCAGGCAAAGGCTGTCACGCCGATCATGATGGCAAATGGTACCGGGTAAAGGCTCGCACCGTGCCAGCTTATTTCACGACGAACAAAGCCGTCGGTGAATTGTTCCGGAAAATCCGTGAAGGCTTGGGCCTTGGTCATGACAAACGCAATGCCACGGTAGATGGCCATTGTTCCCAGGGTGATGACAAATGGATGAACGCGCAGGCCGACGACGCCCAACCCATTGATAAATCCACACAATGCGCCGACACCGAGGCACACCAATATTGCGCCAGGGACCACCAGGAGTGCCGGGGTTCCGGCCCCTGCTCCATGCGGCCCAAACCGGTTCAGAAACATGGCGCCACAAACTGCCGCGAGGCAATAGATTGCGCCGACGGACAAATCTATGCCGCCAGTGATAATCACGAATGTTGCCCCCACCGCCATGATGGCAAAGAACGAAGTGTTTTTGGCAAGTTTGTCGAGATTGTCCGCGCGCAAAAACTTGTTCACCTTGACGACTTCGCCCGTGTTACGATTTGGAACTTGCAATGAACCGCCAAAGATTGAAAGCAGCAATCCCAGCCCGATTAACACGGCAACCAGTCCGGTTTCCTTGAATTTGGGGCGTTTGAAACCAATGGCACGCTTGCGGGGAGCAACCGGTTCAGGACTGATGGCCATGGGTTGATCGGATTGCATAATCAAGACAGCGCATATCCGGCAGGCTGCCTGGAACCGGACGATGTCTCCTCCTCGCAACCGGTCATCAATTTCAACACACGTTCCGCCGTCGCTTCAGGTCGGGCCAGCTCCGCAACGAGCCGTCCGTTCCGCATGACGATTACACGCGTGCTGAGATTGAGCACCTCCGGCAATTCCGAGGAAATCATCAAAATGGCCTGGCCAGCCGCCGCCAGTTCATCAATCAGCCGGTGGATTTCCCCTTTGGCACCAATGTCCACACCGCGAGTCGGTTCATCCAAAATCAACACGCGGCTTTCGCGTGCCAGCCACTTTGCGAGCACCAGCTTCTGCTGATTGCCACCCGAAAGTGTTTGCGCCGGAACCTGTGGTGATGCGGCTTTGACGCAAAGCTTCTCAAAAAATTTGACAATGACGCCTCTTTCGGCACTCCGACGGATGACTCCGCCGCAACTGAGGCGATCCAAGGAAGACAGCGTGATATTCTCGCCGCATTCCATGCCCAAAACCAAGCCCTGACCCTTGCGGTCTTCACTGACCAGCCCGATGCCCAGCTTCATCGCGTCACGCGGACAGCGCGGACAAGCCTCTTTTCCGTCAACGAAAACGCTCCCGGAAACTTTTGGGTCGAGACCAAAAATTCCCAGCGCAACTTCACTCCGTCCCGAACCAACCAGCCCGGCCATGCCGAGCACCTCACCGGAGCGAATCGAAAAATTGATGTCGCGAAACTTTCCCGGCGAAGAAAATTTTACCACCCGCAATCGTTCGGGCCCGGCCGGCCGTTCAACATGCGCCGGAAAGATTTTCTGCCAGCTCCGGCCAATCATCTGCCTGACCAGTTCTTCTTCGTTGGTTTGCGCCAGCGGCACGGTGGCCACATGCTGACCGTCGCGCATCACCGTCACCACATCGCACAGGCGGAAAATTTCATCCATGCGATGGGACACATACAGGATGGTCGCCCCGTTTTGGCGTAACCGCGCTATCAATTCTTCCAGTCGTTGTGCTTCCACCGCCGAAAGCGAACTGGTCGGCTCGTCCATCACCAGAATTCTGGCGCCAGTGGCCAGCGCGGCGGCGATTTGAACCATCTGCGTCTGGCCGGTGCTTAAGCGCCCCAACTCTTCATGCACATCACATTCAGCGCCGACCTGATCCAGATAAAACCGGGCGCGCTCATGCAGCTTCGGCCAGTCCAACCGCCCCGCGCGCCTTGGCAGGTGAGACAGGCAAAGGTTTTCAGCCACGCTTAAATTGGGGCAAAACGAAAGTTCCTGGTGAACAATCGCGACCCCGGCGCGCTGGGCATCAAGCGGGGAGTTAAAGCGCCGCTCGACGCCTTCGACTTCCAGCCCCCCCTCATCCGGCCGGTAAATGCCCGCAAGGATCTTGCCCAAGGTGCTTTTGCCCGCGCCGTTTTCGCCCATGATCGCGTGACAGGCTCCGGGCAACACCTCAAAACTGACGTTTTGGAGAGCGACCGTTCCCGGAAACCGTTTGCTAATGGCGCGAAAACGAACGGCGGGAATGGAAGTTTCGGCACTCAAAAGAAGAGACTAAAAAGGTTTGGTTTATGGATTGGGCGGCGGCGGCAGTATTTTAGGTTGTGCAGCCGGTTCATAGGAATCAACCGGCACGGAAATGCGTTTGCCGTTTGAGTAAGATTCGATTGCGGCAAAAGCCAGTTGCAAAGCGCGGCGACCTGCACGCGCATGGACTGGCGGTTGTCGTCCTGATTTGAAAGCCTCCACCATCGCCTCCACGTGCCGGTCAAACGTGAGATAAAAATCACGATCCCGGTCATTAAAATAGCCCGATTGCCAAACCTCGGCAGTTTCGGATCCCGCCGCATTAAACGTGTAGCGGCGCACAGTATCTTCGATAAGAATCCGGCCTTTGGTGCCGTTGATTTCGACCCGATGCGTATCGGGGTAGGCATAGGAGGAGTCATATGACCCGACCAAACTTCCCACGGCGCCGTTTGCAAAATGCAGCGCAAGCACCAGCGTGCGATAAGTTCCCTTGTGTGTTTTATCGGTCATTTGCGCCATGACCGAGTCAATCGGACCACAGAGAAACTCCAACATATCAAAAGCGTGACATTGGGTCTCAAGCAGGTTGTTGAATGGATGACTGGTACCGCCCTCGCCTCCGAAACGCCAGGTGGCAAAGGTCAAATCCCCCAGCCGTCCCTGCTGAATGGCGTGGTGCGCCAAAGCCACCGGCCGCGCATAATGATGATTGAAATTTATTCCAAAAAACAGCTTGCGGTCCGCCGCTTCCTGCAAAAGCTGGTCGGCTTCCTTTAAATCAAATACCAGTGGTTTTTCGACAAATAGGGGAACACCCGCCCGAATCACTTCCAAAGTCGGCTGAAAATGTCCATCGTTGGGAAGTGAAAGAAAAGCCAGATCTGGCTTCTGCTTCTCCAGCATTTCCGCAATGTTCGTGTAAGCTTGGACTCCAAACTGAGCAGCGCGGTTTCGGGTTTTTTCCAGGGTGCGGCCTGCAATCGCACGGAAGTCTATATCCGGACGCTGTGACAAAATCCGGGCGTGCTGGAGCCCCCATCCCCCCGCCCCAATCAGCACCGCCTTTATTTTAGATGGCGAGCTCATTGTTCAATGATGACTTTGCCGGTTTCGCCGCCAAAAAAAAGATCGAAGGATTTTTGAATTTCGTCCACCCCGAACCGATGCGTGATCATTTGGCTGAGATAGGCGCGATGTTGATGCAGCCGGCGGAGATTGGCCGGCAATTCGTCAAAGCGGAAATATTCGCTGCCCACCACGCTGCGCTCCGGCGCAATGATGTCCGGTGAAATCTTCAGCGAGATGCCCTCGCCATGGCCGACACAGATCAACGAACCTCGCTGGGCCAGGGCGCGAAGCCCTTCCTCGCGCGCGACCTGTTTGCCGCTCGTGTCCACTGCCATGTCGGCGGAATCAACCCCGTGCGCTTTCAGCCCGGCACTAATTGTGGTCTTGGAAACATTAATGGGAAGACCACCCAGTTGCTCCGCCAGCTTCAAACGGTAAGGCACAATGTCCGTGAGGTAAACTTTCAGGTGTTTGCCGAGAATAATCTTGGCCATGGCGAGAACGCCCAAACCAATCGGGCCAGCGCCAAGAACCAGCAACGACTCGATGTCTGGCCGCATTAACTGGCAACGCTCAATCGCATGGCCACCCGTGCCCATGATATCAAGCAGCAAGGTGCCTTCCGTGGCGGAAAAATCTCCCGGAACCGGAAAAAAAATACTTTCGTGAATCAATTCATACTGACCGTATCCTCCGTCGCGATTGAACCCCATGTCGCCGCGTTTCTGGAGACACTGATTCGTAAAACCAAGCCGGCAGGAACGGCATTGGCCGCAAAAGTCCATCAGAAAGACAACTCCTGCCGTTCCGACAGCCGTATGCGTATCCGGGCCGGCAACAACGACCGTCCCTGCGGCTTCATGTCCAGGCGTGGTGGTTGTGCCGTCGAAAAATTGCGAACGCTCGGAGCCACAGAGCGCATTGGCGTGAACTTGCATCAGGAGTTGTCCCGGGCCCGGTTCCGGAACCGCTCTTTCGCTGAATTGAATTTGTTTGTTTCCTATAAAAACAGGAACCCGGCACTTGGTCGGTATGGATTTGATCATATAAATAATTTACCAGGAGAAAGTTGCCGGACCTGTTGCTCCGGCAACTTCCTTGTCCACCAAACTCTCATCCATGGAGTAAGCTTAAACTCGAATGCGCAACCGTTCGGTAAAGGACCGATCCGATGACGTGTGAGCGTCAATGTCTTCAATGTATTTGAGGTTTTAAGTAATAAATGCAACCGGCGGACGGTCAACCCTTTAAATGGAAATTCAGGCGCTGTGCCACCCCAACTTCTCAACCTGAAATTTTCCTGTTAAAAAATTTGTTCGGGGAATTCGGCGGTTGCATACATGCATTATCACGCACAACCGGTGTTTATACATGAGCTTTCGCGGCTGCACTTTTGAGATCCTTTACGGGTTGGAACTCAAAACATTACATCCAAATGGCAAAGGCTATGGCAGGCGTGTGTTGAAGTCCATTGCTGGGAACTAACCAGCCGGGTTCCATCAATTCACTAATTCAGGCATTTTATTTTAAGACTGGTTTCGCACCCGCATCTGTTTATATTCGCAAGTAATGTTGCCTGGACTTGTGGGCATACCGCAACGAAAGTAGTTTTGCAAATGACGATTGAGTCACTAATCATGCATGAAACCTGCCCGAAAGAGAAAAGTCCCGGTCAATCGGACGAATTCGCAAAAACGTGAAGCGGCGCCAAGTCCGCCGGGCCTGACCCGCGGAAAATTGTGGTGCTTCCGTTTGTTGGTTGCGCTGGGTGTTCCGCTGGCCTTTCTTGGAACGATGGAACTGGTTTTGCGACTCGTCGGGTTTGGTTATCCCACGGGATTCCTTCTGCCATCGCTGCACGATGGAGAGAAAGTTCTGCTTCAAAATTCACAATTTGGCTGGCGCTTTTTCGGCCCGGCGATGGCCCGCATTCCTGAGCCAATCTGCCTGTCCCAAACCAGGGGACCCAACACCGTTCGCATCGTTGTATTTGGCGAATCGGCCGCGCAGGGCGATCCGCAGCCCCGTTTCGGACTGCCGCGAATGCTGCAGGCCATGTTGGAATTGCGTTATCCAGGTACTCATTTCGAGGTCGTGAATGCCGCCATCGTCGCCATTAATTCCAACGTCATTCTTCCCATTGCCCGCGACTGCACCGGTGCGGATGCCGACCTGTGGGTGATTTACATGGGCAACAATGAAGTGGTCGGACCATTCGGCGCCGGCACGGTCTTCGGTCAACAATCTCTGCCACTGCCGCTGATTCGCGCCAGCCTGGCCTTGAAAACCACCCGCATCGGCCAGCTCCTCGACACCCTGCGTTCGGAAGTTCGGAAGCCGCCGCTGGATAAAAGCGAATGGGGCGGCATGGAAATGTTTCTCGATCAACAGGTCCGGGCTGACGATCCGCGCATGGGCGCGGTCTATGATCATTTTACGCGAAACCTCTCCGACATTATCAGGCTGGGAAGACAGAGCGGCGCCGGAATCGTCGCAAGTACCGTAGCGGTGAACTTGCGGGATTGCGCGCCATTTGGCTCGGAACACCGTCGGGGTTTGACCAAAGCGGAACAGGGCAAATGGGAAACGATTTATCAAAACGGCGTCACGGCACAATCGTCCGGCAAAATCGCGGCGGCGGCGGAATGGTTTCGCCAGGCGGCACAGCTCGATGACCAGTTTGCAGACCTGCTTTTTCGCCAGGGCGGCTGCGCACTCGCGCTGGGCCAAACCGACAACGCGCAAAAACAGTTTGCGGCCGCACGCGATCAGGACACCCTGCGTTTTCGCTGCGACAGCCGGTTGAACGACCTGATCCGGCAGACGGTTTCAAATTACAGTGATCCGCGAGTGGTCCTGGCGGACGCGGAAAATGCATTTAAGAAACAAAGCCCGGGTGGTGTGCCCGGCAACGACTGGTTCTACGAACATGTTCACCTAACCTTTGAAGGCAATTATCTCCTGGCCCGGACATTGGCTCCGAAGCTGGAGAGTCTCTTGCCGGCACAAATCACCGCATCGGTTGCCGCCAGCCAACCCTGGCCGTCCGCGGCAGATTGCGCGCGACGCTTGGCATGGTCTGACTGGGATAAACAAAAAGCCTTGGCTGATATTAATTCCCGCCTAAGCGGGCCGCCTTTCACCGGTCAGATCAATCATGAGGCCCAAGTGCAAAACCTTCAAGCATCGCTAAAACGAATGATGCCGGCAACAGAGCCCTCCGGCTTGGATGCGGCAAAAGCCTTTTGTGAGAGCGCGCTGGCGACGGCGCCCGACGATCCGATGTTGCACGAGCAGTTGGCGGAACTGGATCAGTTGACGGGTGATCTGGCAGAGGCGGAAACCAACGCACAATGCGCGGTTAACTTGCTGCCCGGCAGTTCGGAAGACTGGTCGCAACTGGGTGTCATTCTGGCGAAACAAAAGAAGTATGAGCTGGCGGCGGGATGCTTTCGTCACGCTTTTCATTCCAATCCCGAGGATGTATGGGCATTGCAGAATCTTGCGCAGTCATTAAAAGATCTGGGCCGATATGATGAAGCCATTCATGAATATCGCCACGCCTTGGCTGTCAAACCGCGTTTTGGCCTGGCCTGGCTTGGCTTGGGCCAGATCTATGAGGGAATGGGACGTAAAGCCGAAGCGGAAGAATGTTATCAGAAGTCTTTGCAGAATCGGATTGACCGCGCCCCGGAATTAACGGCATTGGCGCGATTTTGCGAAAATCACGGCTGGCGCGAAGCAGCGGCAACCAATTTCGATGAGGCGTTAAAACTAAACGGATTGGATGCGACGTTATATATTGAAGCGGCCCAAAACCTGTCCGCTTTGGGCCGTCATGCCGAGGCGGAACAGCGTTATGCACAAGCCACCCGGTTGTCGCCGGATTCAGTTCAAGCTCATTTCTTTTACGGTTCGGAGCTGGGACGCGATGGCAAGCCAGCGGATGCGGTCAGGGAATTTCGCGAAGCCGTCCGAATCACGCCGAACATGACCGAAGCCCGGCTCAATCTGGGCATTTCGCTCGTTGATGCGGGGAATTATCCTGAGGCCCTCGTGCAATTTGAAAAAATTCTTCAGCAAGATCCGGCCAATGCCAAGGCACTGCAATATGCACGAGCGTTGCGCCAAACGCTCTCCTCGGCTCATCCACATTGATGAAACGAAACTATGGCACTCCGGGAAAAGTCCCGGCATAAGGTTACATGGAAAACGCTGGCGGGGCTGCCTTTGAAGTTTCCAAACTGTGTCCTTTTGCAATCCTGAGTGCTGTCACCTCGCGGCGAGTGGCGATGGAATGCACACTTTCCTTTCATGATACCAAAGAGAGAGTGTTGTGTGGTCTTGTCATACGCCAACCTTCGACAATCCTTCAGATCATACACTCAGGTTGGCATTATCCAATGGAGTCTCGCCTAAAATTGCTTCGAAATTGCCGACACGGGAAAACCTGTTCTACAATTTATCAAAAAAACGGCCGGAGCATTTGGCTCCGGCCGTCTGTATTGGTAACAAATGACTCCGCAGAGCTTTCTGTTTAAGGACTTACCAGCAGCTTGAAGAACATGGTGGCGTTGGTCGCCGGAACCGTGTATCCCGAAACGGCGGCATTATTGGTAGTCCAGGGACCGAGCAAGCTTGACGCTTGAAGAAGCGTGCCATACTGCCAATTCAGGACGATGTTCGATCCCGAGTACGTAATGGAGATGGTTTGAGAACCGGGAACGAATTGACCATTATATATACCCAGCACCTGCGCAGCACTCAAAGATTGGGCAAATATGGCCGCGTTGGCAATATATGCCGGCAGGAACCGGTTGGAATAATCAGGCGAACCGCCAATCCATACATCAAGATTATCACCCACAGGTGCCGTTGCTATTGTGTTATTGTCCACCAGCACCCCATCCACATACAGCGAACCGTTGCCATTTTGTCCGGCAGTTCCTGAATAGGTATAGGCCACCATGTGCCAGTTACCGTCATCAATTCCAGGTGAACTGATCGGGTCCGTCGCATCCGATTGCGTAGTACCATCATTGCCACCCGGCTGGCTATTGGGGTTAATACTCATGCGCCATGATGCATCTCCATGTCCGAACAAACCGTCAAACGTTGGTACGGACAACAAATCAACCCACGCCACCACGGTGATTGCGCCAGTGATGTTGAATGGCGCTCCGGGAATATCAACATGCCCGGATGTCCCGTCAAACAACGCCGAAGCAGAACCGCCAAAGAATGCATTGGGAGGCCCCGCCAGACCCAGCTCATAAGTGTTGGTATAAGTTCCATTATAACCGCCAACCAGATCATAAGCAATTGTTCCGCTGGCCTCATTTAATGGCCAGTAGCCAATTGGGTTAAGTTCCAGCATGACTTGCTGATATGTGGATGGGGCGACGACGGAAAGAATCAACGCCGAACTTGTGGCGGTTCCAACGTGATTGCTGACGACACAAATATAGCTTCCGGCGTCAGCCAGCTGCAGGTTGGGCACCGTGAGTGCCGGAGAGGCTGAGACGCTAATCGGTGTCGTGTTGCCATTCGTAAACCAATAGTAGGTAAATGGCGGATCACCGATGCCGGCGACGCTGGCATGCAAAGTTGCGCCGACGAGCAACGTCAGGGAAGCTGGCGGCTCCTGGGTGATTATCGGAGCGCTTGGGCCAACCGTTATGGTGGCGCTGGTTCCAGTTACCCCGTACACGGTGGCACTGATTGTGCCGAAACCGTGGGCAATCGCCGTAACGATTCCATTGCTATTGACCGTAATCACGCCGGGGTTGCTGCTGATCCAATTGGTCGCCAGACCAGTGATCGGAATATTGGCAATTTGGAGGAAGCCCGCATTGGCTGTGGCCTGTTGGGTTTGACCAACAACCGGACTCGTGTTTACCGAAACACTGACCGATTGGACTGTAGTGTTGGTGATCACGACCCCTGGTCCGGCCGCAGCAGCGACGACCGAATACACGGGGGTAACCGCACCGTTCCAAATGCGCATTTCATCATAGGTGCCGTTGAAAATGGCGTCGTTGTACTGGTCAAGCCCAAGGAAATTATTATACGTGAACCCCAGATCGGACGGTGTAAACGTGATATTCGTCGCCATCGCCACCTGGACACCGTTCAGGTAAAGCCGGGCGGTCTGATCCCACACTTGATACGTCACCGTCACGTATTCCTCGGTCCCTGTCGGTAAAGGCGTGGAAACATGGGCATCCGTATTGCCATTGTGGTTGAACTCCGTCCACATGCCGCCATTGATTCCGTTGGCGTTGCCGGCAGTAGGAATCAGGTCAATGTAATTGGCCTGAGTGAAGTTGTTGTTTGGACCAGTGGTTTCACCGCCAAATGACCAGGGACGAGCCCATGTCAGCCCACCGTTGTCCGTGAACCACGTCTCAATGGTTATCGAATTGCTATAAGTCGAAAGAATGCCGTTAGGGAACTGCGCATAGTTTCCGGCGCCACCCGGCAGGGTCAATACACCCCCGCCCAGCGAACAACCGCCCAACAACGTAATATTGGAAGCCGAAATCGAATCAAACGCTGTCATGCCGCTGCTCTCGTTGAATGACCACTCGTTCTTCAATATCGGCGACACCACCGTTACCACCGCCGAAATGTTTGTGGCCCCTGCCAGGTTGGTAATCGACAACCCATACGTCCCAGATTGTGTCAATTGAATGTTCGTCAATGTCAGCGTCGAACTTGTCGCCCCGCTGATCGGCGCGCTGTTAAATTTCCATTGGTATACCAGCGACCCGCCATACGCCTGCGCGCTCAACACTACCTTGTCACCCACCACTGCCGTCACATTGTTAAAGACTTGCGTGGGCGTCGGCCGCGTCGAGGCAACTGTAATCAGTGCGCTCGTACCCGTTACCCCATTGACCATGGCGCTCACCGTTGCGTTTCCTCCGCTGACTCCTGTGATTAGACCGTTCGCATCCACTGTCAGGACAGCGGGATTGCTGCTCGTCCAGTTCGTCGCCACGGTCGTCAACGTTACCCCGCTCGCCTGAATAAAGCTGCCCGTCACCGTCGCCTGCTCCGTCTGCGAACCCAACAGGCTGGCGCCGGCCGTCACAGTCACCGTTTGCGGCGTCAAATTCGTCACCACCACCCCTGGCCCCGCCGCCGCCGCCACCAGTTCATACGCCGGGGTAAGCGCTCCATCCCAGATGCGCATTTCATCATAGGTGCCGTTAAAAATGGCGTCGTTGTACTCGTCAAGTCCCAGAAAATTGTTCAATGCATTGCCCAAACTTGCTGGAGTGATTGTGATCCCCGTCAATATCCCCGCTACCACACCATTGGAATACATCGTGCAGGTCTGATTTTGCGCATTGTAGGTTACCGTAACGTATGTCTCTTGTCCCGTCGGCAACGCCTGGTTCCCTCCATTGGCCGTATCATAAGTCGTAAGCTGCGGGATTCCGGCCTTGATTTCAGTCCACATTGCGCCAGGCCCGCTCTTGGGAATCAAATCAATGTAGTTGTTTTGGATGAAATCGCCGGCAACCGTAACACTGCCGCCAAAAGACCAGGCCCGCGACCATGTTTGTCCCGCGTTGTCCGTCAGCCAGGTCTCGATGGTGACGGAATTATTTGACGACAGTATCCCGTTGGGAAATGTTGCATAGTTTCCGCCGCCGCCAGGCAAGGTCAAGACACCGCCGCCCAAACTGCAACTTCCCAGCAACGTCACATTGGCCCCGCCAACCGAATCAGTTGCCGTTGTGCCACCGCTTTCATTGAATGACCATTCATGCTGAAGGGTCTGGCTCGTGACCGTGATGTTGCCACTGGTCACATTTATACCCGCTATCGTGGCACTCACCGTGGTCGTGCCCAGACCCACCGCGCTGATCACACCTTTGCTGCTGACCGTCAGAACACTTGGGTTTGCACTCACCCAGTTCGTCGCATCCGCCGTCGCCAGCAAATCGCTCGAACCCGTCTGCGGAAGCCGCACCGTGACAACCGCCTGTTCCGTTTCCGTCTGCACAATGGACGCCCCGGCTGTCAAGCTGGCCGACGTCGGCGTCAAATTGTTGATGATAACGCCCGGCCCTGCCGCCATACTGGCCGATATATACCGCTGGCAAACAGACCCATTCCATATCCGCAATTCGTCAATGGTTCCATTGAATGGGGCATCACCATACTGGTCGAGACCCAGCGTGTTGTAACGCGTAAATCCCAAGTCGGACGGCTTAAAGTTCACATTCGCCTGCCCCACCTGCACGCCGTTAAAATAGAGCCGCGCTGTCTGGGACGGAGCATCATAAACCACGGTGGCATATACCGGAGCCTCAGTCTTCACTGGCGTCCTGTCCGCATCCGAACTGGCCGGGATCGGGTCAGCGGCATCCTGTGCGCCGCTGCCATGATTGAACTCCGCCCAAAAACCGCCATTGATGTTGTTGGCAAAACCCGCTCGCGGTATCAAGTCAATGTAATTGCCGTTATTCGGTGCAAACGAGACCGTGCTGCCACCGAAGGACCAAACCCGCGCCCAAGTTTGACCGCTGGTGGCAGTAAACCACGTCTCAATGGTCATCGAGTTGGTAATCGTTGAAAGAATCCCATCGGGGAACTGCGCGTAGTTGC
>Ga0181520_10005758_pt1 | contig 19478 bp, 15 predicted proteins | sample PEATcosm2014_Bin_29_FD_132451 | JGI IMG/M metagenome (GOLD analysis project Ga0181520, IMG submission 132451) | Peatland microbial communities from MTU Mesocosm Facility, Houghton, MI, USA - PEATcosm2014_Bin02_30_metaG | ecosystem: Environmental > Terrestrial > Soil > Wetlands > Peat | place...
TATAAAAACCGTTAACTCCCAGGTATCCTATTTCATTATTATAGAATGCAAATTGAATGTCATAATTACTCCAATATTCAGGCTTCAGATCAGGATTTCCCTCATTAAGAACTTGAGGTGAAGCGCTTGTAGAGATATATGTAATAGGAACAAGGCTAAAATAATCCGGTCGATTTAGTGAACTTGTATATGACAAATGGATATGCATCCAATCATTAGGTCTTATTATTAAATGACCGTCAGGTAAATAATAATCATCTTCGTGAGTGGCTGTAAGCGCATGACCATAAGTGCTTGTGGCGTAAGGTAGTGCAAGTGACCACCAGCCATTTAAATCATCATTGACTTTTTCATAACGTACGCCGGGAATAAAAGTAATCATACTGCCTAAATCTAATTCACCCATCAAATATGTACCAAAATATTTTTCACTAAATTTATAATTATTGCCCTGCTCCGCAGTAATAAATGGCATTAAAAGCATTTGTGCAATTGTTCCTTGGTTCGGATGAGCCCAATAATATTGCGAAAAGCCTGAATACCAATTCGTAAGCTGATTTAACCTGTCAAAGCTTGGATACCAGCCAAAATTGTATTGACCTCCCAGGAAATTATTAAGATTACCGTTTTGGAATCCATTTGCCGTAAGAGCTCTGGATATTACATCAACCCACGATAAATATTTTGAAACTGTATCCCCAAATTGGGGAAAATTTGTGGGCCCTATATTTTGATAAAGATAAGAAAAAAATCTGTTCTTATCTTCGTCTTTATATTTAGCGCCAAACTTGATATACGCCGATACATCATTGCCAAGCTGTAAATTAATTTTTGCATCAAAATATGGCGTTACTATTCGATCCATATCATCCTCAGATGCAACATCAACAGTTCCAACTATAGTATTTTGTAAAGCCGCTACTGTTGAAAGGTTGCTGTTTACTGCATTAACAATTGTTCCCAAAGGCAAACTTCTGTTCGATGTATCGGTATTTGCCGATGGTACCCCGCCTGGGTATGTAAAGTTCCAGGTTCTTGAGTTAGGTGTATAAATATGTGTTTGGGAAAAAGCAACGCCATAGGATAAATCAACAGAACCAAATTTATTTTCACCCTTCAATGAACTCATATACAGCTCATTACTGGCACCCAGGTTTTGAGAAAATACATCAGTTACAGTACGATTTTGATCATGTAAATCAAATGATTTTGAAGCACTTGTTAAATCCTGCGATGAATGAGAATAGAAGTTAGTTAGAACAAGTTTGGAGTCCGTTCCGTATTTATAATCCAGGACTAAGGTTCCCGATGATCTGTAATTTATTCTGATATTATCATTTAAGCCAATATCATTAACATATAACCGCGGATACTGACCATTCTGCGCTAAAGTAGAAACTGCGCCATAATCAGCCGTCATGTTTTCATCGCTTCTGTTAACCTGTTCGGAACCCAAATCCAGCAAAACTCCAAGTTTATTATTAAAAAACCTGTCGCTTAGATTTGCCTGTACTTTAAAATTGTTGTAATAATCATTTAAATGATTATAACCTCCCTGAGCCATTAAATTAGAATGAAAACCTTCAGGAGCTTCATTCAGTTTTAAGTTAATTGAGCCTGCCGTAGCATTACCATCCATATCCGGAGTCAGTGATTTATATACCTCAACACCCTGTAAAACATATTGAGAAATACCGGATATGTCGGTACTTCTGTCTGTAGAATTTGTAGAAGGGACCTGGATGCCATCGATAGTTATTTCACTATATTTAGGGTCTAATCCCCGTATAACAACATTGGTGCCTTCACCGCCGCTCCTTATAAGTGAAATACCAGGAAGACGCCCTATTGCTTCGGCTGCATTTGCATCCGGGTTTTCCTGCAACCGGTCAGGCGCTACAATATTAACTATAGTTTTAGAATTAATTTGCTCATTGATTGCCTCCATTTGACCCATCCTCTGGGTGGTACTGACTACTTCATTTCCAAGGATCGAACTTTCTTGCAGCGTTACATTTTTTTTTGTGGTTTTGTCGGGCTTGATAACTACATCTATTGTTTTTGTTTCATAACCAATATAAGAGACTTTAATTTGCCTGTTTCCTGCGACAACATTCCGGATAATAAAATTTCCGTCAATATCCGCCGCTGTTCCGTTATTAGTTCCAACGATCAAAACGCTTGCATATGGAAGCGCCGCTTTGGTATCAGAGGCAGTAACAGTTCCCCTCAAAGAACCCGTTTGATTATCCTGCGGAACAATATAATCTGTCCACGAGCAAATAATAAAAAGAAATATGACAAGCCCCGGTAAAGTAAAAGTTTTCATATTAATCCTTAAAAAGTAAATTTTGTGTTAGTTAAGTTTGTAATTGGCAATATCCAAAAGCATGAACAAAGCATTAATAAAGTAACCGGCGATATTAAAGAACATTTCAAAATATTAGGTTTTTTGTATTTAATTGCTATCATTAGAAAACTAATTTCTTATTTGACTTATATTTATTAAAGAAAAAACGACAAGTTATTCTTACGTATCCTTTGCTTACAAAACATAATAAATTTGTATAACCTTGTCAAATAATTTCTTATACTTATTATATATTTATTATCATAAGGTATTAAAACTTTAGAAAAATTATTATTTGTCATTTTCTAAAAGTATATTTAATTTTATACTGTTTAAAATGCCGATATTTAAAAATAGATAAGGGATTAAAATATAAATAATTACAAAGGTGAAAAACCCAATATTAGGGCTTACAAACGATGTTGGCTACAGATTCAGGAATAAAGATTCAGCAAACAAATTGATTTTATTTAACTTATAACCATACAGAGATAAAAAAAATACACAATAAATATGGTAAATTTATGAAAGCTTTTAATAATTTCAATCCGGAAGGAAACAATACTCTTGAACGAAGGGTTAAAATTCTCGAAATTCTTGCCGACAAGGGTCAAGTCAAGGTTACAGATTTAAATAAACTTTATAATGTAAGTGAAGTCACAATCAGAAATGACCTTGATAAATTAGAAGAAAAGGGATTATTAATCAGGACGCGAGGCGGCGGCATAAAAGCTCAAAAAGTTAGAATTGATTATCAATTGAACAAAGAATCGACTCATCATTTGAATGAGAAAAAATTAATAGGAAAAAAAGCTGTTGAATTTATAAAAGAAAATGACACAATTCTACTTGATTCAGGTACAACTACACTTGAAATAGCCCGGAATTTAGCAGAGATGAAGAATTTAACAATAATTACAAATGCTTTAAATATTGCTAGTCAATTTATATATAATGATAATATTAAAGTTATTATGATAGGCGGAAACTTGAAAAACTCAACTCTATCATTTATTGGTCCAATAGCAGCAAATGATCTTAAAAATTTGTATTGCGATAAAGTATTTATTGGCGTCAATGGTATAGACTCAAAATATGGTATTTCAGCAACTGATATAGATGATGCTTATTTGAACAAAATTATGATGGATATTTCAAAAGAGGTTATTGTCGTAACTGATTCAAGTAAATTCTTAAATCGAAGTTTTTCTAAAATTGCCTCAATTACCTCGATTGATATTTTGATAACCGATTCCAATATACCTTCAGAAGAAGCACGAAATCTTAATAATTCCGGGATTAAGGTTATTATTGCTTAAATCTATTTATATAATGTGATATTATTACTAGAAAGAAGATACATCACCCCCCTTCTTCAGTTCTCTATCAATATATTAGTTACTACAATACTTCCTTTAACTAAAATTTCTTTGAAGTTCATTCCCGAAGTCCACAAGGAGATAAGAATAGCTGGGGACACTTCAACCGGATCGTTATTATCCGGATCAACGAGCATTTGTAATACGGAACAAATCAATGTTCCATGAACTGCAGTATTTGACAAGTTGATGTACATTTTAGTCAGCCTGCTTCAGTCTACTTTTTATCTCGTTAAAATTTTACCCGATTTTATTGGTTTTCCGATAAGCTGATTTGGTTTACTGTTGTTAAAACCTTTTTCAATTTATATTTTAATTATAAAATGGTAAGGCACATCCATTTTAATTGCCTTATTCTTTAATTTGGTTATAGTCGATTCCGGCAACCTAATAGCTATAGCTTTGGTTGTAGGTTTATAAAATAGAACAATTCATTCTGAATCCAAACTTGAAATAATAGCAATAAACGAATTTATTGTTTTGTCAAGGTCTTCTTGAGTATGTGCTGTAGAAACAAATATTGCTTCAAATTGAGCAGGGGCTAAGTAAATTCCTTTTTTCAACATTCGGTTAAAATATTTACCAAATTTAGCAGTATTTGACATTACTGCAGTTTTATAATTTTTAACTTCATCTTCAACAAAAAACAAAGTCATCATTGAACCGACCCTATTTAAAGCATATTTTTTCTTTACATTATGCAAAGCGCTGCGAATTCCATTTTCAAGGTAAGCGGACTTTTTTTCAAGAATACTATAAATTTCAGGATTTTTATTAATATAATCGAGCCCCGCATATCCCGCCGTCATAGCCAAAGGATTTCCGCTTAAAGTACCCGCCTGATACACAGGTCCGCAAGGCGCAATCATTTCCATAATTTCTTTTTTCCCGCCAAAAGCGCCGACCGGAAGTCCGCCTCCGATAATCTTTCCGAAAGTTGATAAATCTGGTTTAATTCCATATAATTCCTGAGCCCCACCTTTGGCAACACGAAAACCGGTCATTACCTCGTCAAAAATCAGAACTAATTTTTCTTCGCTGCATATATCCCTTAATTCTATTAAGAATTCATTACTTGCAGGAACAACGCCCATATTTCCCGCAATCGGCTCAACGATAATAGCCGCTATATCATTCTTATTCTGTGTAATAATTTTTTTTACTGAATCAATATCATTATAATCAGCAATCAATGTATCGGCGGCATTTCCTTTAGTAACTCCTGGACTGGTTGGTATTCCAAGAGTTAAAGCACCCGAACCTGCTTTTATTAAAAAATAATCCGCATGTCCATGATAGCATCCCTCAAACTTGATAAACTTATCCTTACCGGTAAAACCCCGGGCAGCCCTCACAGCGCTCATAGTAGCTTCTGTTCCGCTATTCACCATTCTTACCATCTCAACCGAAGGAACCATCTCAATTATAAGTTTTGCAATTTTCAATTCAAGTTCTGTCGGCGCTCCGAAACTTATACCGTTTTCAACGGCTTTTAACAAAGCTTCTTTTATAAATACAGGATTATGACCAAATATATGCGGACCCCAACTTCCGATATAATCTATATATTCATTCCCATCAACATCGTAAAACTTCGAGCCTTCCCCACGGAGGATAAATATAGGATTACTGCCCACAGCTTTAAAAGCTCTGACAGGAGAATTTACTCCGCCGGGAATAAATTTTTGAGACTCTTTAAATAATTGTTCACTTTTACTCATTTTCATTTTTCATTCCGAATTCTACTATAAGAAATAAACTATTCTACACTATGGATAAAATACAAATAAAAAACGTTATGTAAATGTTTATCCCTTTCAAGAGGATATATTTACATAACGTCTTTACAAGCATTTATATGCTAAGAAACCGGCTATAACTTTTTATTCCGAAGGAGAAGAAAGATTAACCAGTTGAGAAGTAACTCCGGGAATAACTGCTATTTTCCTGGCAAGTTCGTCTTTTTGCTCTTTGGTTCCATACAGTTCAAGAATTAGTAAACCTTCATCGGAGCATTTGTCCAATATGCCGTCGTGAATTCCCAAACGGGTTTTTATAATGCATCCCCAGCCGGTTAATATTTTCTGAACATTTACGGCAGCTTCTTGTCTTTTACCGATTAGAACAAGCAATAAAGTCTTTTCCATAATACCCTTTTCCCAGTTTTAATTAAGAATAAAATATTTAATTTACAAAGATTAACTAAATCAATTTATCAACTTAAATCAAGATATATTTAATAACTCCTGTGAGAATTACATGAATTGATTATGAAAATAAATTTTTTTGTCACATTTTTAATAGAAATCATAACTGCTTCTCCCTTGGTATAATTAATTAAGAAAAACTTAAACAAAATAGGTGGTTAATGTTAAGAAAGAAATAAGGATGTTATGATCGATCGAAATAATTGATATATTTACACTACAAACTGATAAATCTCAATATCTCTTTCATTAATTAAAAAAATTAATATCTATAAGATTAAATTATTAATGGTATAACACAATTTTGTATATTTCAAAAAATAAAAATCATTTTTATTAAACAAACGAATAAAGGAATATGGAAAAAACAATTATACTTCTACTCATAGGATTAACAGCGGGGGTTTTCAGCGGCATTTTAGGAATAGGCGGCGGCATAGTTATTATACCACTGTTAGTTTACTTCCTTGGGTTTTCGCAGCATCAGGCGCAGGGCACATCGCTGGGCTTGCTACTCCCGCCGGTGGGAGCTTTAGCTGTAATGAACTATTATAAAGCAGGTTTTGTCGATATAAAAGCAGCGCTTATAATGGTTATAACTTTTTTGATCGGCAGTTACCTTTCATCTTTGCTAGCAATTCAATTAAGCGAAACTATTATAAAAAAGATATTTGCAGTATTTCTACTTGCTTATTCAATAAAATTATTTTTCGGAAAGTAGCTACAAGGCGTGCCTTGGAAAAGACGGAGCGTGCCCCGTCTACTTTAAAATTTTGACAAGCCATTGATGAATCGGCAGCATATCCTTAAATTTTTTAAATGAATAATTTACGATATTATTATTAGTTAGCTCGTTAAAATCCTGACTTTCATAATAAACATAAAGTCCGTAGTAAAGTAAATACTCAGCATAAGGTGAAGAGGGATCATATCCTTTAGGAATTTTTTTATATGTTTTTCCCCCTATAGAGTAGTTCCCTTTCTTTAAGACCTTATTGACCGAATTAAATAGTTCTTTTCCTAAAACCGTATCAGACACCGCATCCCTGTATATTTTTAATTGCTCTTTTGAAGGCATATAAATACCGGTACCGATGAAGAAGCCTTTAGTATCTATGTGAAAATAAAACCCGGAGCTTTCCATTTTCTTTTTGCCTTCCCATAATAATATTCCGAGATTAGTTTTATACGGCGATTTATCCTTGCTAAATCTCACATCTCTATGAAGTCTGAACAAAGATTTGTCTATTCCTGGAACAGCCATAATATTTGGAGCAATAGCTGAAATCTTTTCCCCCATTTCAGTTATAAATTGAAAAGCAGGCTCTAAAAATTGCGAATTGTATTCATCCCTGTGCTTCTCGAACCATTCCTTGTTGTTATTTTTTGAAAGCTTTTTTAAAAAAAAGACCGTTTTCATCGGAAAATTTTCAAATGCCGGAAATTTAGTCATTGTTTTTCCTTTCATTATTTAAAACATATAAATCTTTCGAATCGAGGCAAATATTGATCGTCCCTAAATGGGGCTTACTAAAAAGTAATTTTTGAATTTCCATAGAATTAATATTTTAATTTTAGTAAATACTAAGCTATAATTAGGGTCAACTTGCCTACCGTCAGGCAGGCTTGGCAAGTTGATCTACATTTTAATCAGCCTCACAGCTTTAGCCGGGGGCGGCAAAGAATATATGTAACAATAATATTAATAAATATAATCATTAATATTGAACAAGAAAAATTCAATTTGCGCCAGCCGGTTCATGTTCATTTAAGTATCTTGTTAAAAGATTAAACAAGTGCAGAGTAGTATTTTTACCTTCAAATATTCCATGTGAACGATTGGGATAATCCATCATAGTAAACGGTTTATTTAATGAAATCAACTTATTTACGAGCGCTTCCGTATTTTGGAAATGGACATTATCGTCGCCAGAGCCATGAACAATTAAAAGATTACCTTTAAGCTTGTCGGCATAAGTTATAGGTGAGCCTTCGGAATATGCTTTGGAATTATCCTGCGGAAGACCCATATAACGTTCCTGGTAAATAGTATCATAATATTTCTGGTCGGTGACCGGTGCAACAGACATACCTGTCTTATAAATATCAGGATACCTAAACAGGAGATCTAAAGTACCTGAACCACCGCCGCTCCAGCCCCAAACAGCTACCCTGTTTGGGTCTAGAAAAGGCCATTTTTTCAGTAATTCGGTTGCAGCGGCAGATTGATCTTCGGAAGAAATAACACCAATTTTTTTATATATCGATTTTCGCCAGTCTCTTCCTCTTGGACCCGGTGTGCCCCTATTATCAACGCTTATTATAATATACCCCTGCTGTGCAAGCATCTCATGCCAGAACCAATCCCTCTCCCATTCATCAAGAACCGTTTGTGCTGCAGGTTCGCCGTAAACGTAAAATAATACCGGGTACTTTTTTTGAGGATCAAAATTATAAGGTTTAATACAATAACCGTCTAACTTTACACCATTGCCTATATCAACTTTGAAGAACTCCACCGGTTTTGTTTTCAACTGCCCTATCCTTTTCTTTAATTCAGAATTTGAGATTAAAGTATTAAGTACTATATGATCGGGAAGATGAACCACATCAACGACGGGGGGATTACTGAATGAAGAATAAGAATGTATTGCCCACTCTGAATTAGGCGATATTTGATATGAATGTGTTCCCGGCTCATCCCGAGGAGAAATTCTTTCTGCCTTCCCATTACCGTCAAGAGCCATTCTATATAAATATCTTTGAGTTGCATTATCAGGCGAAGCTATAAAATAAATCCAACCGTTTACTTCATCGATACTTTCAATGCTGATTACATCAAAGTCACCCGGGGTCACCAATTTTAGATCGCCAGTATTTTTCGATACTACATAGACATGCTTCCAGCCATCCCTTTCACTAATCCAAATAAATTGCCCGCCGTTTTTAAACCATTGGGGATCATCATTTATATCTACCCATGCTTTATCTTCCTCAACGAATAATGTTTTTACATCTCCGGTTTTTGCATTGGCAAGCATAATTTCATTTTTATTCTGCGCCCTGTTCAAATGCTGTAAAATAATTTCATCAGAGCCTGCCGCCCAATCCATTCGCGCAATATAATTATTACGGGCATCACCGGGTACTCTCATCCAAACTGTACTGCCGCCTTCTGCGCTAACAACACCCACACGACAAGCTGAATTAGTTGTTCCCGCTATTGGGTACTGAACTGGTTTAACAAATGAATAAAGAGAATCAGTATCGTTTATTAAAAGGAAATCCTTTACACCGCTTGCATCAAGCTGCCAGTATGCAATCGTTTTGCTATCAGGGCTCCATCTGAAGCCGTCCCTTAAATCCAATTCCTCCTCATATACCCAATCGAAAGTGCCATTAATTGTGGTGAAAGAACCGTCATTTGTCAATTGAGTTATGTTATTAGTTGATAAATCCTCAACATAAAGATTATTTTTCATTACAAAAGCAATTTTTGTCTCGTCGGGAGAAAATTTAGCAAACATAAGCGTGGAAGAATCGGCATCACCGCCAAGTTTAAATAATTTCCAGTTTTCAAGATTTAATACCCAATAATCACCGCGCGTATTTCTACGCCAGACTCTTGCCGTGTTTGTAAAAATTAATAACTGTTTTTTGCCGGGAGACCATTGATAATCATCTATCCCTAGCGGGGAATCCTGCCCCTGAGGAATAAATTTTTCAGCGGGGACAAGTATTTTCCTGTTTCCGGTGGCAGCGTCATAGGATACAATATCCTTACCTTCCTTAGTTTTTTCAGAAGGCTCTAAATTGGTATAACCTGTACCATCATCGAGCCAGCGGGCGGGACCAAACCTTTCGGCGCGAAAATAATTAGAGCCAAAAACTTTATTCAGAGTTATAAAAGTAGAGTCATCCTCCTGCGCTCTGGGGATTATTGTTATTGAAAGAATAAAAAAGAGAATTAAATATAATCTTGTCTTCATAATTTTCTCCAGTGAGATTTTAACTAAAAATATATAAGGCGATAATTTATGCCGAATTATATTTCAAGGCAACAAATTTATTTTAAATGGAGACGGGGAACGCTATGTTTCCAAGTACTCCTTCGCTGGAGAATGTACTTTTGTCACAATATATTATTTATTTCCAAATAAAAAACTTTTAAGGATGCTATTTAAACTTTTGTATTAAATAACAAATTGTTATCTTTTCATCAAAAATTATTCCAATGTATGTCAATAATTTTATTCCGGTTAAAGATGTTCTAATTCGAACAGAAATTGAAGAAATTAATTTTGCTTGTGATTTAAAAAAATGCAAAGGTGCATGCTGTACTATTGAAAGCGAATACGGCGCACCTCTTTTGAAAGAAGATATTGAGCAAATTGAAAGCATTTTAGATATTGTAAAACAATATCTCAATAAAAAGCACAGGCTCGAAATAGAAGATAACGGATTTTATGAATCAAAAGATGATGAACTTTTTACTTTAAGCGTTGAAAATAAAGCTTGTGTCTTTGTATTTTTCGAAAAAAGTATAGCTAAATGCAGTATTGAAAAAGCGTTTATTGATGGTAAAACGAAATTTAGGAAACCACTCTCCTGTCATCTTTTTCCAATCCGGGTTTCCAGATTCGGTGGAGATGTTTTGAGATTTGAAAATTTTAAAGAGTGCTTACCGGCTCTGGAAAACGGCGCAAAAAATAGCATTAAACTTGCAGACTTTTGTAAAGATTCGCTTGAAAGGTTATACGGTAAAAAATGGTATTCAGAATTAAAAGAAATTATTGGTAAAAAAAATGTTAACACTTAGTCAAAAACTTTCGCAGCAGCAAAAACTTTCACCCCAGCAGATTCAGTATCAAAAACTTCTACAGTTAAATACTATTGCACTAGAACAGCGCATTAAGACCGAACTGGAACTGAATCCGATACTTGAAGAAGTAATGGAAGAAGAAGCGGAAATATCCCTTGATACCGAAGAAAAAGATAATTCGGATGAAACAAACGAGGGAGAAGAAATTAGCGACAGTTCAAAGGACGAATTTGAATTGGAAGATTTCATGAATGATAGCGAGTATGAGTATGATTCAGGTAAATTAAATAAAAGCAAGGATGATGAAGTTTATCAGCCTTTAGCGCAGGCTAAAGAAAGTTTAAGCGAGCACCTGAGAGAACAATTGAGAATGCTGAATTTGGATGACGACATGTATATACTAGGAGAAGAAATAATCGGCAATCTTGATTCTGACGGATATTTAAAGAGCGATCTGCTTGAAATAATTAAAGAACTTGAAGTATTTGAACACACAACGATCTTAGCCGAGCGCGCGGAATTCTTACTCAAGAAAATTCAAACATTTGACCCGATAGGAATTGCATCAAGAACCCTGCAGGAATGTCTTCTTGTCCAGCTGCGGAATATAGCCTTAGATCCTTATTATTCTTTCCTGGCAGAAGAATTACTTGAAAAATATTTCAATGATTTTACACAAAAAAGATACGATGTTATAAAACAGAAAATGAACCTTACGGATGACGGCTTAAAAGCTACTATTGAGCTTATCCAGAGTTTGAATCCAAAACCGGGTGAAGGCAATATTGAATCCGTTGAAATGAATCAAATTACACCTGATTTTCTTATTGAAAAAGTCGATAACAATTTTGTTATTACTCTTAATGACAGGAGTGTTCCTTCAGTAACACTTAGCAAAACTTACCTAGAAATGATAGATCAAAACAAAAGGAGTAAAAAATCGTCACCAAGAGATAAGAACACTTATAAATTTCTGCGTGAAAAATTCGAATCGGCAAAATGGTTTATTGCCTGTATACAGCAGAGACGCGATACTTTAATGAAAATAATGCAGGCAATAGTTGAAAAACAATATGAGTTTTTTGATAAAGGCCCAAAATTATTAAGACCTATGATTTACAAAGACATTGCAGATGAAATTCGTATGGATATTTCTACGATAAGCCGCGTAGTAAATGGGAAATACGTGGAAAGTCCTATGGGTATACATGAATTAAAATATTTCTTTAGTGAAGGCTTAAGTACAGATTCAGGTGAAGAAGTCTCCAATAAACACATTAAAGAACGGCTAAAAGAAATTATTGATTCAGAAACAAAAGATTCTCCTTATAGCGATGACAGACTTGCGGAAATGCTTAATGATGAAGGCGTACATATTGCCAGAAGGACCGTAGCAAAATACAGAGAGCAGCTCAGAATTCCTATTGCAAGGCTGCGAAGGGAATTATGATAGATTATGCAATAGATGTATTTTTAATAATTATTCTATTTGCTCTGTTCGGGTTTGTACATTCCTTTCTAGCCTCAAACATGGTAAAACAAATATTAATAGAAAGATACGAAAACATAATTGCTTTCTACCGTCTTTTTTATATTTTGAGTTCTTTGTTTCTTTTATATTTAATTTATCAATCTTTTCCCAAACCAAGATTAATTATTTTTGATTTGCAGCGACCTTTTGATTTAATTATTCTAATTCCACAATTACTAAACCTGGCAGGAATTATCTGGACATTAAAATACTTTAGCATTCCGGAATTTTTAGGAACAAATCAAATATTCCGTTATTGTAATAATGATTATAATATAGCTGAACTTGATGAGAGACTAACCCTTAAAATTGAGGGTCCTTATAAATTTTGCAGGCACCCTTTATATTTATTTTTGAGTCTATTCCTATGTTTCAGAGCGGAAATGGACTTATTTTATCTAACTGTTTTAATTTGCATAATTACCTACTTTTACATTGGTTCTATTTTTGAGGAAAAGAAATTAGTTGACAGGTTTGGCAGTAAATATACAAATTATCAAAAATCAGTTCCGAGGATATTCCCGGTTAAATTTAAGCGTTATACTTCTGATTTGTAATAGCAAGATGCTGAATAAAAATTATTTCATTAGACTCTCTATAATTATGTACGAAATTAAAAATATTGTACTTTGAACATTCAAAAAAAAATATTTTATCACATTAATTGACGGAATATAATTTTAGCAGTATTCTTTATTAAAAATATTTATCTGTTTTGAGAAAGAGTGAAGGAAAAATTACGATTATAATAGATAATGAAACATTTTAATAGTTTTTCTATGAATGGAGCAGTAATATGGATAATATAATGCACGCAACGACTATTTTGGGATTAGTGCATAACGGAGAGTCCGCAATTGGCGGCGATGGTCAGGTTACTCTGGGAAACACAGTGATGAAGCATAATGCAGTAAAAATAAGAAAACTTGGCAGCGGAAAGGTACTTTGCGGTTTTGCAGGCGCTTCAGCCGATGCTTTTACATTGATGGAAAGGTTTGAAGACAAACTTGAACAATATCACGATAACGTTGACCGGGCAGCAGTGGAACTTGCTAAAGATTGGCGGACGGATAAATATTTAAGAAAACTAGAAGCTATGCTTGCTGTAATCACTAGCGGAAAGGCATTAATTATATCCGGCAATGGTGATGTAATTGAACCCGATGATCAAATTGTGGCAATAGGCTCCGGCGGCATGTATGCTTTAGCGGCTGCTAAAATGCTGAAAAAATACAGCTCTCTTTCTTCAAAAGATATAGTTGAAGAAGCCTTGAAAACAGCTTCTGAAATCTGTATTTACACAAATGATAAAATTAACGTTGAAGTACTCTAACATAGTTAAAGAAAAAAATGAAAAATAAACCAATGAAAGCATTAACCCCTTCCCAGATAGTAAATGAACTTGACAAATATATAATTGGGCAAACCGAAGCCAAAAGAGCGGTTGCAATTGCATTAAGAAACAGGTGGCGCCGCCAGCAGATACCGGATAAATTAAGAGAAGAAATTTTACCTAATAATATTATTTTAATAGGACCTACCGGTGTTGGGAAAACAGAAATTGCACGTCGACTCGCAAAACTTGCTGAAGCTCCTTTTGTTAAAGTTGAAGCTTCTAAATTTACCGAGGTTGGATACGTCGGAAGAGATGTCGAATCAATGATAAGAGATTTGGCAGACTATGCAGTTAACATGGTTAAGTCTGAAAAAACGGCTGAAGTTCAATCAAAAGCCGAGGAACTGGCAGATGAAAGGATTCTAGATTTTCTGATTCCACCTGTTAAAAAGGTAAACAACGAAGAAAACGTCGAAGTTGATGCAAACAATGAAGCTTATCAAAATCAAAAAACACGCGAGTGGATGAAACAAAAATTAAAAAACGGCGAGCTTGACAATAAAATGATTGAGTTCGATGCTAACTCGCAGAACTCTATAGGTATGCAGGTGCTTGGACCGTTTGGTCTTGATGATCTTGGAATAAATTTCCAGGAAATTATGGGTAACATAATGCCCAAAAAGAAAAAGAAAAGAAAGACCCCGATTTCCGAGGCAAAGGCAATAATTGCGCAGGAAGAAGCGCAAAAGCTAATCGATATGGATGCCGTACAGAAAGAAGCAATTGATAGAGTTCAGGAATCAGGAATTATTTTTATTGATGAGATTGATAAAGTTGCCGGAGGTGGAAAGGGCGCAGGTCCGGATGTTTCCCGTGAAGGAGTTCAAAGAGATCTTTTGCCTATTGTTGAAGGATCAAATGTAAATACAAAATATGGCATTGTAAAAACAGATCATATTTTGTTTATTGCCTCAGGAGCGTTCCATGTTTCGAAGCCATCAGATTTAATCCCTGAACTGCAAGGTCGTTTTCCGATACGGGTTGAACTTAAAAGTCTTTCACAGGAAGATTTTATTAAAATTTTAACAATGCCCGAAAATGCTCTACTAAAACAATACAATGCTCTTCTTGAAACCGAAGGCGTAAAGTTGGAATTTACACAGGACGCAATAAAAGAGATTGCCCGCATAGCTTCAGAAGTTAATGATCAGGTAGAAAATATCGGAGCCCGAAGGCTTCATACTATTTTGACTACACTGCTGGATGAAATTCTTTTTGATGTTCCAGATAAAATTCCAGTTGAGAAAGTAAAGATTTCAGCGAAGACTGTAAAACAGAAGTTAGATACTATTGTTAAAAACAGGGATTTAAGTAAATTCATTCTTTAATATGCGAAAGATATTTAGTTGAAGAAGATAATAACTTTTTTTAATGCGGCAATAAAATTTGCCGCATTTTATTCATTGCCGCTTAAATAAATTATCTTTTCACTCTTTATTGCTTCTTTATTAAACTGATTAAACCAACCGTTATTCATCATTTTTTTACCGTCTGACAATAAATCCTACCATCACTTATTAATCTTTTTAATTTTATGCGGTAACCTTTTTGTAAAATGTATTGTCAAAACTGATAGCCGGGATAAGCAAGATATGTACAATAAAATGTTATTTATGTCTAACAAATTATTCAACTACTCAGATTTTGAGAGCAAATTTATCTTTTTATTTAATAAAAAAGCGGCACGGAGATTGAACTTATAATATGACTTAATAATAATTAAAAGGAACTTTGTAAAATCAAAGGAGGAACAAATGCTTTCGAAAAAATTACTCTTTTCTATAATGTTAAGTTTGATTAGTTTCATATATATATATCCACAGAATAAAGATACAACAGTAGCAGATAGCGTTAATGGGGCGCATCGCCACCGGCATTATAATTTCAGATTTAACATGTTTAAATATGAATTCAGCGGAAACCCGACTATTACCGCAAATTATGGTATTTCAAAAATCAGCATAGAAAATTTTAATGAATCATTTGGAAATCCAAGCCTTCTTGAAGTAAAGCTTGGCTACACTCATGAAAATAGCAATTTCAACGAGGATAATATTCTCGAGTACAATTTTAAATATTTTTATATCAGCGATATCTCAGTAGACCTTGCTAACAATTCATCGGGGAGCGCTGATTTAAGAACTGATTTATGGCGTTTTGGATTCGGCAGATCGACAGGGTACGGCTATAACTTAGGTTCAGCCGCAATCATTCCGTATCATACGTATTCGTTCGAATGGTCAAAGCTAAGAATGGAAGATGCGCCTTTTAATATAGACGATAAGAATACAACTGATTTATACAATCAGACATTTCGTTTCGGCAACAGCACGGAGGGCGGTATAAAGTTTCAGTTTTCACCAAACATCTCAATTGATGCAGGTTATGAAAGATCGGTTATATTTCCGAGACATATTTTCTGGGCATGGGCAGGCGGTGCAGCAATTGAAGCTGCAGGGCAATGGGCTATAGACGGCTTTGTTAATGAAATTTTAGACTCATCCCCTTACGCAGCGCCGGTAATAAACTTTATTTTGAAGAATGCTCTTTCATACGGTCTTTATGAATTAAGACATGATGAAATGAACTGGCCGTTTAATACCGCCGCACCTTTGGCTTATGATCAATTTAAATTCGGAGTTACTTTCGTTTTCTAATTACACCTTCGGATAGCCATGATGTATTTATATCCTTTAAGCTAAGAATAATTATAACCGGAAAAGATGTTAGAAGCTAAATGAGATTTAATAATTTTATAAAGAATATAGTTTCCATCATGGCTTGATTATCTTTCCTTATTAACTACTAACAATTTGACAAAATATTTTTGTTAAACTATTTCAAATTAATAATGACAGAGTAAACTATTATATTATATTAAATGCTACTTTGATTGGGGATACTTCTAAAAACTTTTTATTATGCCAACAAAACTGGTTATTCAGAAATCTTTGACTTTATGAATATCAAATTCAATAGTTATTAGAAGCATCCTTATTTAATCGTATAATAATTTAAAATTTAAGACTGCCTAAATGAAGATGAAATGGATAAAATAATCTAAATCTTGTTATGCCATTTGAAAATTCAAATGACGGCGCTGGAAATTTAATTAAATCCAGGCTTTGCCTAAACCAATTCCAGAACGGTCCTCCATCAGGCAACAGTTTGACTAAATCATAATCCAAACATACAATATAGCGTCTTTGGGAAAGTTGGTCCGGCGGCTCGTTCGGATCTGAAACGGCATCCACTGCGTTTGCACCATAGCCAACAGCAATATTCAGCCATGGGAGCCAGTATTGTTTTAACTGCTCCGGAAGAATGTTGTAAACATTTAAAGACCAATAGAATGACGAACTGTTATAGTCATCAAATACGGTACTTGGCCGCACAATTTGAGGTTGTCCGTACCATGTGGTAGGGACATACTGCCATTTAGGAGTAATGTTTTGCAATGCCTCTACATGATGCTGGGCTAAAAAGAATAATGGTCCAAGTACATCAAAATACCAATCGGAGGGACTGAATCCCCACTCTTTGGCAAAACCGTCATTAGTCTCAACATAAGTTTGATAAACGCATCCGAAGACAGCGCCCCAGAGTGTTGCATCATTCCAGTCAAACCCCGATGCCATTAAGCCTTCACTCATTAAATAGGATGCCATATATCCGCCGTAAGCATGACCGGATTTATCAGCCTGTAATGCGGAAACCCAGTCTTCTTCAAAATGGAAACCGCGCCTTTGATCCTTCCACCAGGCATTATGCTGATAAATGTGAAGACCTATAAATGTACCTAAATAAAGTCCGCCAAGAATTGCAAGATTGGTTGGTTTTATTTCGGTAACAGTTCTTGGAAGAGATCCATCGAGAGTATAGCGCTGCAGTCCTGCATAAGTAAATTCGGACAGCGGCACAAATTCGTTTAGGGTATCCATCCCGCTTAATTCCGGTGCATCAAATACTGATATTGGAAGGGAACCATCTAAAATGTAATGCTCCTGAACTGCATAATTTAATTGGGACATCGGGGAATAATTATTTAGAGTACCTGTCTGATTTGATTCAAATGCAATTGAATCCCTGAAAGTTTGCTGGGCTGACGAAACATACAACAAGTTAATAGATAGAAAAACAAACAAAAAACTTATTGTTGGCATCGGCCATTCGGGAAAATTGTACCGGTTTATTTCTATAAAGTAAGTAAGCTTTTTCATAATTTTCTCAATTAATAATATTATTAAATATTTTAAAATTCACCAAATTTAAAAGTAAGTACTGCCGATAAACTCTGTAAATCATGCAAGCCTATCCCACCGGTATCGTAAAAACTGTCAGTTCCGGGGGGTACGCAGATCCTGTAACTTACACCTGTATCTAAATGAAACCAGTTAACAATGTTAAATTCAATATTTACTTGTGGTTCTACTAACAGAAGATTTTGGCTGAAATAGCTTGAATGAGGTACATTTTTATTTGCTACACCATAAGTAGTTCCCGCACCGGCAATAAACATATCTACAGAATAATGAATTTTACTTCCTGGGAAAAATATATATTCCAGCTCAATACCGCCGCAGTTAAAACCAAGCAGAATATCCTGTCCGCTTATAGGGTCAACAATATTTGTTTTAACCCTGCTTTCCAGCGCATATATGCCGCCGCCGAGCACTATACTGCTGTCTATCACCCAGCCGAATCTTCCGCCGGTTAAAATTGCATTCTGTCCCGCCATAGAACCGAACTTGACTACCGGTGCGCCAAAAGCGCCGCCGTCTAATTGTTGCGGGAATATTGGCTTAGCAAATAAGACAGCGAGGGCGAAAAAGAATTGTAAAAATAGTTTTATGTTTATATTCATTATATCTCCCGGGAAAATATTAATATAATTATTACTTTATTTGTCAATTGAAAAGCTAACATAACCTAACAATGCCACCCTTTAACAACGTATTAAATTTATGTCACTAATTTTAATGAACAAATTATAACAAAGATTAATAGATATTTATTTTAGTTCATATTTAGGTTAGTTACTCATATTTCGCAAAATAAATTGATCTATAACCATAGGTTTTGGCATTTCTATTCCTTTGGAATAAATCTGGGAAAAATGACAGCTTACGTATTATTAGCTTTTCACAAGGGGCTTGAATTACCAAGCAGCAAATTTCATACAAAATTGGTTAAAGCCGGAGTACTGTATAATATATGTCCCGGCATAAATATCGGGGCAATTTTAAATACCAATTGCATAAGATGTATTAGTAAGTAAAAAATTTTTATAACACTATTGCTAAAAATTGTAACTAATATTTAAAGTTGGACTAATATCCACTCCTCCGGCTACATTAATATTTTGAACACTTACATTCATAGCAATCCGGCTGTTATAAGTATGCGCGCTCCAGATTGCATCAAGTATACTTAAAAAATGATTCACATAAATTACACCAATAAAAAAATACGAAGTTTGGTAGAGCGAATTAGCAAGTCCCCTTTGATGCGCATACCATGACATTTGAGGCAATACATAATTATTGAAATCAATATAATTTTGATAAGGAAAAGTATCCCACCCGGCAACAAACTGGGGATATTTGCCGGTTATTTCATAGAAATCCTGAGATCCGAAAACAGCTAATTCGTGCGCATACCCGCTGCCATTGCCATCAGTGCCCAAGGCGCTTTCTAATCTATTCAACTCGCTCCAGTTTAAACTTCCATTACTGTTAAAAACATTATATTGCGAGGGGTCGACATTATGATTAATAGATTTTGCATTTGTAA
>Ga0181520_10005759_pt1 | contig 19469 bp, 9 predicted proteins | sample PEATcosm2014_Bin_29_FD_132451 | JGI IMG/M metagenome (GOLD analysis project Ga0181520, IMG submission 132451) | Peatland microbial communities from MTU Mesocosm Facility, Houghton, MI, USA - PEATcosm2014_Bin02_30_metaG | ecosystem: Environmental > Terrestrial > Soil > Wetlands > Peat | place...
ATACTATACTTAATTTAATAATAACTTGTATTATAAAAAACGTCAATCTTCTATCAACTTCTTGTAAGTCAAACGACCATCAAGTCGAGAAAGAGCCGAGTCAAAACGGTGAGAATCATTAACCTTTTACGTATAACGTTGTGAGACGGGGCATGCCCCGTCTCTATGAATTATTGATTAAAGATAACTAATTTCCCCTTTGTCAGGCTGCCCCCGGAGCTGACAGTATAAATATATACCCCGGTTGGGAGTTTGTTATTATTTGAATTTCTCCCGTTCCACTTTATAACCTTTTTACCGTTGAAATAATTAAACGGCTGATTTGAAGAATAAACTAATTTCATGGCAATCGTGTATACATTAAATTGAACGTTGATATTGTTTACAGGAATAATTGGAACATATATATAAGCGTTTTTTTGATAGTCGAAAGGCGATGGGAAGGGATAATTTATGGGTCCCGCCGCGCTTTGCCCGGAATCAATAACTGCATTATTGAGAATTTGACCTCTCGTCCAAAATGCGCCGTTAGGGGCGGAGAAATTAATAAAATAATTATTGGTTATCTCTACTGCACCGCTGACGGCGGAATTATATACGCTTATGTCAAAAGGATAAAGTGCATCTGTATTAACTATTGCGTCCTGAACATCGGAATTTGTTATGATAGTAACTAAAGTATCAATCGAAACCGGGTTTACAATTGTAACAAAACTATTTGACGACGGTCCGGCGGCTAACTGAAATAGTTTGCCGGGATTAAAATTCAAGGTAGATAAAGGCGCCACAAGAGGGTAGTAAGATGCATCTTCAAAATATTTTCCCGGGATGGTTCTGTAATTAGTATAGTACATCCATATTGCAAAGTTATTTAACTCTGCTCCAAATGATGAACCATATTGCTGGATTGCATCGTTTATACAATCCATGGCTACCTCAGTAGGCATAAGCTCCCATTCTTTTTTGATTATATCAAACCCGCCGAAACGGTCCTTAAGGTATATATTCCATATACCCAGACCGAATTCTTGAATTGATCCGCTGACAGCAAAGCTGTTTTGAGGATTATCAAAATATGAAGGCAGGTATTGCAGGTAGTCTTTAATAGCGCTGAATACAAAATGCTCCATAGCAGTAGCGGAAAGCTCATAGAAAAATTCATCGCCGGCAAAATACCGGTTAATATAATTCCCGATATTAATTGCATGATCAAATTCATGTGCGCAAGAAACTCTTGCCGCATTTATGCCGGTTGTGTAGAAACCAGTATAATCATTGTTAATCTCAATAAATGACGTGTACTTGCCTGACCCCGGCGGGGTCTCAGTTTCAGGCTCGGTATAACTGTAATAATATCCTATATCCTGCACATAAACATCATACCTGTCGTCGCCGCCGGCTCCGTTATCCGAAGGCGGGGGAGGAAACCCGATGTAGTTTACTTCATAATTATAGACCGAATCCAAAGCTAAAGCTAACGAATCCATATTGTACGTCGGAGTATCCGTTTCACCCTTGTTGTCATAATGTATTCTAAAAAAACCTCCCGGCGTAACAACGCTTGTATCCGTAACTGGCCTTTCAAGCATGGTGTCTAATATGCTTCTTTGTTGATTATTAAAAAATGGTAATTGCATCCTTAACGCATTAAATAAGCTTGTTGCGCTCTTTAGATGAGGAGTAACCGCACTAACCGCCGGAATATTGTTTCTTAACTGTCCGGGTCTTTTTATCTTAACAGCGGAGTTGTATAATGAATCTAATTTCCTGCTGCTTAATTGCTGGGCATTAATTGTCGATAAAATTATTAAAGATAAAAAAATGGTTAACGTATATTTAATCATTTAAAATCAATCCCCCCGTTTGGCTGTATAATTTAATCCCATTTTTCAAAATTTTTATTTTCTGGTTATTCTTAAAATTTGTAAGATTATTATGTTTTATGTGCTATTATTACTTATTAAATTACATTTTATACTAAAACTTAATCACAAATATTTGAAAATTCTATCCCTTAATAAGTCAGGGAAGATTGAAATGAACCGTATATCGTTTATTATTTATTTCTGTTTAATTGCAGAAGGTCTTAATTGCCAGGTATTGCCTTCGGAAACATCAGATACTATCCAGATTAAACCGGGCAATATTATTAATCGGAAGCAGGATACGGTTACAAAATTTAATATAATGCCTAATGACCTGGTTAAGGGAACTAAGTTATTAGCGCCGGAGGCAGTATTTTTATTAAGACGGCATTTCCAATTTATTGATACTGCCTCTTTTAATGACGATAAATTATCTTTATCTGCATTATCATTAACATCGCCGGTAGAATACTCTTTTTCGGGAAATAAAAAAGAGCTTTTAGATTATTTGAATAATATTTATTTACAGTCAAAACCGACAGAGTTCCAAAATATAATGGGAGATTTGAATTTTTCCGGCGCTTTGTTTTTAGCAGGCTATCGTATCTGGAAAGACTATATCAGAAAGTAAAATATATTAATAATGTTGTTATTATTTCCTTATTAAAGATATTTTGTTATATTAAATGCATAATTTGAAGGAATTACAACCAATTATTCATGAACTCATAATTAGAGTCATGTTATGAAAATAATTTTACATATTTTATTTGTTTCCTTTATAATAACCGGTATGAGTACTTTATCTGCGCAGGACAACTATTTTACTGTTTTAGCCGCGCAGGGAAAAATCTCTTTACTTAAAAGCGGCAGGACTAATTGGATAGATATTAAAACCGGAGATAAGATAAACCCGGGTGAAAAACTTAAAGTCGGGAATAATGAATATGCGGGTTTGGTATTTTCAAGCGGTATTTCTATTGAAATTAAAAAAGAGGGAGTGTATGATTTCAACCAGCTTAAAAACTCAATTAAAAACAACTATAAATCCTCAAATAAAAAATTTACCGAGTATGTTATTAATGAGTTGACGGCAAAAGCTAAAGATTCCGAAGAGATGAAATCAATTGGCGCTGTTGTTAGAAAACGGGCAAACTTTATAGAAACGGGTATACCTTCCCGGTCTTTAGTAATTGATTCAAATATTGTTTTCAAATGGTACCCGCATACAACTTCATCTAATTACATCTTTAAACTGTTAAATAATCGTGATGTTACATTATATATGAAAGTACTGACCGATACTGCGTTTGATTGTCCCGTTAGCTTAATCCACCTGAACAGCGGTACAAATTACAAATGGATAGTTTTTGATTATGATCATTCCGGGGTTTCTTCAGATACCAATTACATTATGGTACCGTCTTCCGGTAAATTGAAAGCAATCAGGGATTCGATAAATGAATTGAATTCAATATTCGGGAAAGATACTACTGCAATTACCCAGATTATTTATGCCTCTTTTTACCGGGATAATCAACTGAATATTGAAGCGCTTAATGCTTACATAAAGGCGCTTCAATTGGCGCCGGATGTAGATGTTTATAAGAAAATGTTTGCAATTTTTCTTTTAAAAATGAAATTAACCAGAATGATTTATTATTACGGTATAGGCGGATAATGATAACACGATTTACAATTAAATTATTCCTTTTTAGCATTTTCATTCCTCAAACAATTGCATATTCACAGGAATATGGAAGAGGGGTTTTATTAAATGATTCGCTGTTTGTCAACAGCCCGGTTGCTGCGCCTTTAATGAGGGGCGACTATAATGATGTGCCCTCAAAATATTCATTAAAACAATACGCTCCTACTCCGGGTTATCAGGGCTCATTTGGCACTTGCGCCGGCTGGAGTACTGCCTATGCTGCAAGAACTATCCTTGAAGCAATCAAATCCGGATGGAATCATTCAACTATCGACAACAACGCCTTCTCCCCCTCTTTTGTTTACAACCAAATCAGATTTGGAAAGGACTGTAATGAAGGCACTTCTATTGTAGATGCCCTTAATATACTGAAAAATATGGGCTGTGAAAAATTAAACGACTTTAGTTATGACTGCGGTAGAGAGGTTTCGGAAAGTGATAAACTGCACGCAGAGGAATATAAAATAATTGAATATAGAGAAGTTGCTAATTCCCGCACTGACAACAAAAGTATGTATGTAAAGAAAAGTATCTCAAATGACAGACCCGTTGTAATTGCCATGAACTGTCCTGAATCATTTAATAATGCTACGGAAGTCTGGATCCCGGACAGCAGCGATTATAATTCCGACAGGATGTCCGGGCACGGGATTACCGTGATAGGATATGATGATAACAAATTCGGCGGGGCTTTTGAGCTTATAAACAGCTGGGGGACAAATTGGGGTAATAGAGGTTTTACCTGGATGCGGTATCCCGATTTCCAAAAATTTTGTGTTTATGCTTTTGAAGTCCTTAACAAACCAAATGATCCTGCCAATACCCCCGACTTGACCGGTTCTTTACGGTTTACTGAAAGCAGCGGAAAGGGAATGAAAACAGCATTTAACGGCGAATATTTTGTAATGCAGAATTCTTATCCTGCCGAAACTTTATTTGAACTCAGAATTTCAAACAATGAGCCTGCTTATGTATATGCTTTGGGTTCCGATAATTCCTGCAAGGTAACTAAAATTTTCCCGTTTAATGAAAAAATGCTTGCCTATCTTCCTTACAAAAAGAATGATATAGCTATTCCCGATGAAGATCATTATAACATGATTGATACCGCTGCCGGTTCAACCTATTATTGTTTCTTATATTCGAAAAAAAGTTTAGATATAAGCGATATTATAAAAAAGATTGAAAGCGGTACGGGAAATTTTAAAGAGAGATTAAATGATGCCGTTAAAGATATACGGGTGGATAACGATAACATTAAATTTTCAGACGTTGATGATATTAAGTTTAATGCAATAAGCCGCGGAAAAATTGTTGTCCCTATTTTAGTAGAAATTCCTAAACCATTGAATAAATAGAAAATTAGTAGAGAGATATTTATGAAACTAATAAAAATCCGGGTATTGATAATTTTCATATTTTTTATGCTGCCGTTTTGTGCAGGTTTATCACAAAACAAAATAAATACTTCTTATGAATATTCTAAGCATCAAATAACCATCTACTATGATTTCCAGGGGGATTCGGAACAGCAGTATGATATATCCGTTGTTCTTAAAAGGACTTCAAATTCATATTTTAATCTGAAACCGGAATTACTTACCGGTGATTTTGGAGAGGGGAAATATGCAGATGGAAAGAGGAAAATAACCTGGAATTTAACTCCGCAGGAAGAAGAAAGCCTAACGGGGGAAGATTATTACTTTGAAATAAATGCGGTTGAAATTAAAAGCGGAGGCGGAATTGCATGGTATGTTTACGTTGGCGTAATAGCATTAGGAGGTGGAGCTGCCGCCGTCCTGGCAGGTAAGAAAAGTTCGTCGGCAAGTACCGGCACAAGTCCGTCTTTCACATTTCCGACCCCTCCGGCGAGACCTTAATTAAATTAATAAGGAGTGTGTAACATGAAATTTATTATAACAATATCGCTTTCATTTTTGGTCTGCTTCTCTGCTTATGCGCAAATAACAGGAACTACACAGGTTGGGAGGTTAATCCCCTCTAAAAATCCTCCTGTTATTACACTGACCCACCCGGATGTTCACAACGGCGATACGCTGTCTGTAAATAGTAATTCTTTTACTATCAACGGCAGTGTTTCTGCTGAAAACAACGGCATAAATTTATTTATAAATAATACGGCTGAACCTCTTACAAAAGAAAATCAATTCACTAAAACTATTGATCTCATAAAGGGTTCAAATACAATCCAATTCTCTGCGGTTGATAATTATCAGAATTCTTCCGCCCTTAAATTCACAATTCTATACATGCCGCCTGTAATAAAGCCTCAAATTGTACTGCTTGAACCGCAAATAAGTGAAGGCAGCATATTACCGGTCGCAGATAAAATGCTGACAATAAGAGGCATGGTTAAAACAGAAGCCGGGACTGAAGAAGTTCTAATAAATGATAAAAATGCTTCACTTATGAATAACGGCGGGTTCTATATAAACTGTGAACTTACTTACGGCATTAATAATATTAAAATAAAAGCTATTGATAAGCAGGGTAATTCATCGGATAAAAATATAATTGTAAATTGGACTCCTAACTTAGCAGGACCGGTTATAAAAATAATTGATCCGCCCGTTTCAAGGGGAATTAAAATTATCAGTAAAACCGATGTTATACTGCTTAAAGGGCAGGCGATAGACGACAGCGGTGTTCTGGAAGTATCCGTAAATAACCGTGAAGCTTCTGTGCAGCCAAACGGAGATTTTAATATCAGCTTATTCCTGCAGACGGGTGATAATCAATTAATTGTTAAAGCAACGGATAAAAAATATAGTGTAACTATAGATACTTTTATTGTTACAAGGAATTTGGAATCTTTAATTACGGCGGGCAGGTATATTGCCTTGATAATAGGAATTAATTCTTACGATGGTTACTGGCCCACTTTAACCAATGCAGTAAACGACGCCCGGGAAGTGGCAAATGTACTGAAAAATGATTACATGTTCGATTCAGTAATAACACTTTTAGATCAGCAGGCGACCAGGAGCAATATAATTCATCAATTAGAAATACTTACTACAACAATGAAGCCTGACGACAACCTGCTTATTTATTATTCGGGACATGGACAGTTTAAAAAGGAACTTAACAAAGGATTCTGGGTTCCGGTAGATGCAAAATCAAATTCAATGGCGGATTTTATATCCAACAGTGATGTAAAGACATTTCTAAGCGGAATACCGGCTAAGCATACATTATTAATAAGCGATGCTTGTTTTGCCGGCGATATTTTCAGAGGGAAGTCCGCTGAAAGCATTCCTTTTGACCCTAATAATATGGAGAGATACTATAAAGAAGTATTCAGCAAGACCTCGAGGATTGCAATTACATCGGGCGGATTGGAAGAAGTTGAAGATGCCGGAAAAGAAGGGCATTCAATCTTTACGTATTATCTGCTTAAATCGTTAAAAGAAAATAAAAACAAATATTGGGATGCATCCCAGCTTTTTAATGATTTTAGAATTGCAGTCACTAACAACTCTGAACAAACCCCGTTATTACAGGTTGTAAGAGAGACAGGCGATGAAGGCGGGCAGTTTGTTTTTGTAAAAAGGAATTAATTATTCAGTCTTAAAAACTCCGAAGGAGTGTAATTATTATAGAAAAATTATTCGATCTTGAAATAAAACCGCTCCAAAGGTACTATGTGGAAAAAAGATTGATTTAACCGGAAAATAAAAGGAATAAAATAGTGTGTTTATTTAAAATCGTAACACACCAATAATTTTGAATATAAATCTGCGGACTTTTTATGAATAAAAAATTACTATTTATTTTATCGCTGATTTGTGCAGTTGCTGTAAATGCACAGAGGCTGCAAACAAAGGGACTTTGCGGAGGACCTGTCAACCTCTTGCCCGCCTCAGGTACGAACTTATTTACCGGAAGCAGCACAGTCGGTATAAAGCCGCTTCCGAAAATAACAAATAATAGTTCGTTAAATCTGACAATTTACAAACATACGCTGCCTTCTGAATATTCCAATATAGCTTTCTGGTATATAACCGAAGATTCCGGAAATGTATGGATGTGCGGAGACTCAGGAAAGATTGTAAGAGCAAGCTTATCCAATCTAAATGATTGGCAGCTCAGAAATAGCGGAATAGATAGTAATGAAACGATATCCTGGCTTGAATTTATAGATACTTCGACAATTTTTGCCGCAGGCGGCAATGGAACTATTTATGAAACTATTGATGCCGGATTGAATTGGACAGTTTCATTCAGCGATACTTCCATAACCAGTTATATAGACAAAATAAAATTTTTTACGCCGACTAACGGCGTAGCGGTTGGCGACCAGCCTGTCTCGGCGTCCGGCGCTCCTATGGCATTTTTAGAGACTACCGATGGTGGAAAAACATGGACGAATAATAATACATTCATCTTAGGATACGCGAACTATGATGTTGTAAGTTTTCAGCCTCCTTCAAATGCTTTTTTATTAGGTTATTATAATTATAACAGCAATTTATATGAAGGTATATGGTCCACCAGTGATTTAGGGAAAGACTGGAAGTTCAATTCTGTCGGCAATAGTTCATTAGATTCAACGGTATCTTCATATGCCGAAGCTTTTAAAGATGCCTATACCGGTATTGTAGCAAAAGCAGATTCTACAGTTTGGCTTACTGTAAACGGCGGCATATCATGGCTATATATAGAAAAATTTCCAGTTCTTGCTTATAGCGTTTGTTTTGTCCCTAATACGGATTATGCTTTTGCCGGCGGCGTCAACGGCTTGCTGGCAAAAATAAATATTGATTCACTGACTAGTGAAATTCAATATGATGTGGATACAACTACTTATTCCTTCGTTAATTTTGTTTCGCTTTCAAACGGTTACTTAATAGACGGCGGTTCAACCGGCTGCTTTTTCTCAACTATTGATACTTTGATATTAAAACGCGGAGATGTTGATGGAAATACAAGCGGCGGTCCCGATGCTTATAGCGCTTCCTTAGTCCTTAAATACCTTGCTGATTTAGATACATTAAATGCACAGCAATTAGCTGAAGCAGAAGTTGACGGAAATCCAGGAATAACAGCTAATGATGCTTATTGGGTACTTTATGCAACTGCTTATGGAACTTTCCCTGACGGTTCCCTTCCAAAAACCGCCCAGGCTCAGATGGGAAGCATTTCTGTCGGGCAAATGAGTTCACAGGAAAATTCTGATTTAGTTACAATTCCGATCATTCTTCAGAAATCTCAGGGTATTCATGCCTGCTATCTTCAATTGAATATTGACAGCAGGTATGCGGATGTTAATAACGTTGCCGCCGGTTTACCTAAAGGATGGTTAATGGTTCACAATTATGTTAATGGAGCGCTAAAGATTGCTATGGCAGGCGTAACTCCTTTAACAGACGGTACAATTGCTGCGATAAGTTTAAATCTTAAAAATAAAGGCGCAAAGTTTGTTATTAATGGCTCTGCTAAATTAAATGCAAACCTTAATTCACAGATAAGCGGTTTTACAGTTCAAACGGTTCCGGGTCAGTTTGGGTTAAGCCAGAACTATCCTAACCCATTCAACCCCTCAACAGTAATTAGTTATCAGCTTGCTCAGGATTCACATGTAAGTTTGACGATATTTGATATACTCGGACAAAAAGTTAAGACCCTAGTTAACGTATTTCAGCAAGCGGGTTATTATAATATTACCTGGGATGGCACGAATGATTCCGGGCGCAAGGCTGCTTCCGGTATTTATATTTATAGAATAAAAGCAGGTAATTTTATTAAAACATTAAAAATGAATGTACTAAAATAATTAACCAACATCGTAGTTAATGAAATTATTTATTTACAGCGCTCCGTTTATTTTAAAAAAAGAAATTAATTGAGGTAAGATAATTTATGAATACATTTTTACTGAGTTTTAAACGTGGAGTAATAGCTAAAATATTTATTCTTGCTTTTTTTATTATTTCTAATTTACCTGCACAAATATCATGGCAGCAAACAAGTCTTTTTAATCAGCTGCAGGGGTTAGGCACTTCCGAAGCGCCTTTTGTTTTATCAGTAGCCGTCAATTCCTCGGGATATATTTTTACCGGAACAAACGGCGATGGTTCATTTCTTTCAACGGATAACGGGGTTAGCTGGTCGCAGATAAATAATAGTTTATCTAATGACCTTGTCCGGACATGGGTAGTTAATTCCGCCGGTAACATTTTTGCCGGAACGTATGGTTCAGGTGTATTCCTTTCAACTAACAACGGAACAAGCTGGTCACAGGTAAATAACGGTTTGGGAAATAACGATGTGTTCGCATTAACTATTAATTCCGCCGGCTACATTTTTGCCGGGACGGATAGTGAAGGCGTATATCTTTCAACTAACAACGGTGCAAGCTGGACACAGATTAATAATGGTTTGACCAATCTCAGTCTTCGCCAAATAGCGATCAATTCATCCGGCTATATTTTTGCTGCAACCTGGGGCGGAGGCGTGTACCTTTCGACCAACAACGGCGCAAGCTGGACGCCGGTGAATAACGGGTTAACTAATGCCGATGTTCAGTCATTAGCTATTAATTCATCCGGCTACATTTTTGCCGGAACATACGGTTCAGGAGTATTTCTTTCAACAAACAACGGTACAAGCTGGACGCAGATAAATTCCGGTTTGCCGAACATTACAGAAATATATGCTATAGTAATAAATTCCTCCGGCAGCATATTTGCCGCTACGGGTTACTATACTAATGGTCTATATCTTTCAACAAACAACGGTGCAAGCTGGTCATTGACAGGTTTATCAAATTACAATGTAAGCGCATTAGCCATCAATTCTTCCGGCTACGTTATTGCCGGAACCTATGGCGCAGGAGATTATATTACAAGCGGACCCACTACTGCTCAAACCGCTATAACCAACTCCGCTGCCGGCATAACGTCTACAACCGCTACACTCAACGGCACGGTTAATCCCAACGGGATAAGCGCAACTGTACAATTTGATTACGGAACAACTACAAGCTACGGCACTACGGTAACTGCATCACAAAGCCCGGTAACAGGCAGTTCAAATGTAAATGTAAGTGCAAACTTAACAGGCTTAACTCCAAACACATTATATCATTTCAGATGCTGGGCGACAAACGCAGCGGGAACCACATATGGAGCTGATTCAACATTTACTACTTTAAACAATGGAGCGGCGCAGGACAGCGTTAGTCTTCCTACTTTTACACGGGTACAAGGCGCTCCGCCGGAATGGATAGATGTTGCCGTAAGTAACTTGACCGGTCAGAATGTTTCAGCTTTTCAATTTACTCTGACTTATAATAAAAGTGTAATATTTATAGACAGTGCAATTGCCGGACCTGTTGCTTCGGGCGGGTCGCTTGTTTTTAATGCCGATACGGCGAATCAACAAATTAAGGTTGCCTTTGCATCTGCAAATGCTATTTCCGGTTCCGGAACGCTGGTTCAATTGAAGGTTCACTACATAAACGCCGGTACGTCTTCTTTGGCTTTTAACGGTACTTTTGAGTTTAACCAGGGCACTCCCGCCGCAATTATTACTGAAGGCAGTATTATTACTACGCCTTCTGCCATAACCTGGATACAAACAAGCCTTTACACTTACTTGCCGGGTTTTGGTACCGGAACAGCTTATGTCAATACCTTAGCCATCAATTCCTCCGGTTATGTTTTTGCCGGGACAAGCGGCGACGGGGTATTTCTTTCAACGAACAACGGGACAACCTGGACGGCAGTAAATACAGGTTTAACCAACAGCGCTGTCCGGGCATTAGCAATCAATTCCTCCGGCTACATTTTTGCCGGAACTGATACCGGCGTATTTCTTTCTACAAACAACGGTGTAAGCTGGGCTTCGGCAAGTTCCGGGTTGGGAAGTAATGCTGTATATGCATTAGCTGTAAATTCTTCCGGATACGTTTTTGCCGGCACATATTCAGGCGGTGTATTCCTTTCTACAAACAACGGTACAAGCTGGACGGCGGTAAATAACGGTTTGTCAACAAGCAGTATTCATTCACTAATTGTGAATTCCTTCAACTACATTTTTGCCGGAACGGTTGGCGGAGGTGTATTCCTTTCTACAAATGAAGGCACAAGCTGGACACAGGTAAATAACGGTTTAACTAATAACACTATCTGGTCGCTCGCCGTAAATTCCTCCGGTTACGTTTTTGCCGGTACGTACGGCGGAGGAGTATTTTTTTCAACTAACAGCGGAACGAGCTGGACATCGCAAAATACCGGCTTGCCGGGCAACCCCGATGTTTATTCTCTTGCCATTAATGCCGCCGACTACATTTTTGCCGGCATGGCTTACGTTAATCTTGGCGCATATATCTCAACTAACAGCAGTACAAGCTGGTCGCTGTCCGGTTTGGCAAATAACAATGTTGCGGCGCTCTGCGTCAGCCCCTCCGGTTATGTTTTTGCCGGAACTTTTGAGGGAGGAGTATATCGTACCGGCAGTCCGACTTCCATTAATACAATTCCTGCTTCCCCAATTCTCGCAGCCCCTTCAAACGGTTCAACAGGAATTTCTGTCTCCCCTATATTATCATGGAATGTTTCTATAGGTGCGGCAAGTTATAGGTTGCAGGTGTCTGCCGATTCCACTTTTAAGACAACAACTTTTGATACAACCGGAGTTACTGCCACATCAGCAGCTATCAGCGGTTTATCATATCAGTTAAAGTATTTCTGGAGGGTGAATGCAACTGATTCGTACGGAACAAGCGCATGGTCCAATATTTGGAGTTTCACTACTATATTTAATCCAAATCCGGCTGTTGTAACAACTTATCCGGCCACAAGTGTCGGACAGACAACAGCTACTCTTAACGGCGCGGTAAATCCCAACGGGTTAAGCACAACAGTTCAATTTGATTACGGCACAACTATAAGTTACGGTACAACAGTGGCAGCAATACAAAGTCCTGTAACCGGCAGTACAACTATAAGCGACAGCGTTAGCCTGACCGGTTTAACACTAAACACATTATATCATTTTAGGATAAGAGCGACAAATACTAACGGTATCAGTTATGGAGCTGATTCCACATTCACAACTTTAGCCCCGGTACCAATTGTAATAACCAATACAACAACAAATATTACTCAGACAACGGCTACTCTTAACGGCATAGTAAATGCCAACGGCTTAAGCACAGCAGTTCAATTTGATTACGGCACAACGACAAGTTACGGCACATCAATAAGAACCGCACAAACTACAATCACCGGCGTTTCAAATGTAAATGTAAACGCTAATATCAGCGGTTTAACTTTAAACACCTTATATCATTTCAGATGCGAGGCAACAAACTCAGCGGGAACAACCTATGGACCGGATTCAACATTTACTACTCTTTTATATGCACAGACATGGCAGCCAACCAATGGACCCAATGTTCAGCAGATTTTCTCAATAGCCATAAATTCATCCAGCTATGTTTTTGCCGGCACAAATTCCGGTGTATATCTTTCAACGGACAACGGTACAAGCTGGACCCAGGAAGGCTTGACGAGTAATAATATCCGGTCATTGGCAATTAATTCAACAGGCTACATATTTGCAGGAACGGATGCAGGAGTATATCTTTCAACAAATAACGGTTCAAGCTGGACGCCCGTAAACAGCAGTATGACAACCACCAGTGTTTATTCATTGGCGATAAATTCTTCCGGCTATATTTTTGCAGGCACAAATACCGGTGTATTTTTCTCAACCAACAGCGGCACAAGCTGGACGCAGGAAAATAGCGGCTTGGGAGGTAACGGTGTAAACGCATTAGTTGTCAACTCTTCAGGCTATATCTTTGCCTCAAACACTGCAGGCATATATCTTTCAACCAACAACGGTTCAACCTGGACGCAGGTAAACAACGGCTTAACATATACAAGCGTTCAATCACTCGTCATTAATTCAGCCGGCTACATTTTTGCAGGAACGGCTGCCGGCGGAGTATTTCTTTCAACCAATAACGGTTCAAGCTGGTCGGCGGCAAATACCGGTATAACCGGAAGCGATGTTCTATCATTAGCCGTCAATTCATCCGGTTAGATTTTTGCGGGAACAAATTCAGGCGCATATATTTCGGTTAACAACGGTACAACCTGGACTCCCTCCGGCTTGCCCTACTACGAGATTTTGTCACTCGCAATAAATTCTTCCGGCTATGCCTTTGCCGGTACATATGGGTATGGCGTATATCGCACGGGCAGCCCCACTATTACTCAAGTAGCTATAACCAACTCTGCCGCCAATATAACATCAACTTCAGCTACTCTCTACGGATTAGTAAATCCCGACGGGATAAGCTCATCAGTACAATTTGATTATGGAACAACTACAAGCTACGGAACTACCGTAACAGCGGCGCAAAGCCCTGTAACAGGCAGTTCAAATGTTAATGTAAGCGCTAATGTCAGCAGTTTAACTCCATATACATTGTATCATTTCAGAGTTAAAATTACAAACAGCGGAGGAACAAAATATGGCTATGATATGACGTTTACGACTAATTATAGTTATCCTTCTACAATTTCATTAAGTCAAAGTTATACCTTCAGCGATCCAACTCTGTCTTCAAGCTATAAACTCATCGGGTTACCCGGAAACTTAAGCGCTTCATTTACACAATTCATTTCAGGCACACCCAAACAAGATTGGGATGCTTATTATGATAACGGCAATACAAATAATTACTTAAATGAATACGACGGCACATCAACCTTCACATTTAAACCGGGAAATGGATTCTGGCTAATAAGTAAGAATGAAATAAGCATATCTCAAACTGTAAATACCGTAACGTTAAATTCCGATAATACATATTCAATAGCTTTAAATAACGGCTGGAATATTATTTCAAATCCGTTTGGAAATAGCGTTATGTGGGACAGTGTTATTATAGAAAACTCTTTAAGCTCGAATTCAATAATTTTTTCATGGAATGCCGCATGGTCTGAAACCGGGACATTTGCTCCGTATACAGGGTATTATTTTTATAACCAGGAAAATTTAACATTACTAAAGATACCGTATAATCCCGGCAGCGCGCTTGGTAAAACTCTGAGTAAAGCGACGGCGTTTAATGCGAATGACGGGACAAGTTCATTAAGGCTGTCTCTTAATTCGGGCGATACAGAAAAATCATTTGTTATTATTTCAATCGATTCAACCTCAAGCAATGATTATAACAGTCATGATATACTTGCTCCTCCCGGCGATTTTGAAGATGCCGGTATGGCTATACATAACGACAAACTTTCAATTGCCTATAAGTATCTTCTTAAGGAAAGCAGACCGCCGGCGGGGAACGGGCAAGCCTTTAACATAAATATTACTGACAAGCGGAAAGAACAATTAACGCTTAAATCAGAGGGAGTGAATAATTTTAAGGGAAGCGAAGTCTATCTTGCGGATACATACAATGCAAAATTGTATAATATGAAGGAGAATAATTCTATTGTATTAAATCCGTTGCAGCAAGCAGAGTATCAGATATTAATCGGGAGTACCGCTTTTATTAAAGCAGAGGAAGCGGCAATATTACCCGCAGACTATAAACTATATCAGAATTATCCAAATCCGTTTAATCCGAATACAACTATTGAGTATTCAATACCTAAGACAACTAATGTTACATTAAAAGTATACAACATTCTTGGAAAAGAAGTCGCTGTATTAGTAAACGGACTGCAGACGGCGGGAAATTACAGAGTTGAATTTTCCGCAAATAGCGGTTACGCCTCCGGCGTATATTTTTACAGGATACAGGCGGGGAGTTTTGTGCAGACAAAGAAATTATTACTGTTGAAATAAACGGCAGCCCATGACTTTAGTTATGGGAATAATGCAATTAGGCAGCCCATGACTTTAGTTATGGGTATAAAAACAATTGATTATCATTTGTTTTTTTACTAAAATTACATTTACAGGAAAAAAGTTTCAGACTTTGTATCCCAATAATTAAATAGGGTTCGGGCTAAATTTATTCCGGGGACTTTACTAAATGAATTTTTTTTTTAACGGAAAGCATTTTATCCTTCAGCCGGGTGAACTATTATTTTTTTCCATTCTTATCAATTCATCGGCTAATAAATTCATCTAACTTTGGGATTAGCTGCACTGCCGCATTCTTTACCGCAGTTAATTCCTAATCATATTTTATTAAAATTATCGTTTAGAAGAAATTATTTATATTGAATTAAACTTAAATTATAAAAGGGCAGCCAAATGAAATCAATTTTACTATTTATAATCGTAACATTACTTTGTGCAGGCATTTATTCTAAAGATAATAATAATGGAAAGCGTAAACCGTCTAAAATATCCTTCAGCCAGGTTGCTAATCAAAGAATGGATATCAATAACCTTAATGCGCTTGAGTCGAATACCGGTTTCAGCGATTACAACTTAAACGATGGTCTTGAAGGAACTGAATTCCCTAAGGGTTCAGGTAAAAATATTATATTTGAAAGCGGGTTGTTATGGGGCGGCTTTGTTCAGGGCGATAATTCCGGGCAGGTAAGAGTTGGCGGTTCTACGTACAACACGGGGTTAGAGCCGGGACCAATTTTGTCAACCGGCATGCCTGCGGATCCTACGGATTCAAAGTGGTCAGTCTACCGTGTCCGCCCGGATGTCTACCCTGGCGGTCCCGCCGTGGATCTTAGCGGCGAAGTGGCGGCGTATGCGGAAGGCGGTCAAACAGTTACAGAATCTCAATTAAGAACACAGTATGAATCCGACTGGACAAACTGGCCGGCTCACGGAACTGCAAATGATCTTGGCGCTCCGTTTACCGATGTTAACGGTGACGGCATTTATGAACCCGGTACAGATATACCCGGCGTTCCCGGCGCTGACCAAACATGTTACTTTGTTGCGAATGACATGGATACTCTTCTAACTCAAAGTCTTTACGGCACGATGCCTCTCGGCATTGAACTTCATGCAACATACTGGGCTTATAATCAAGGCGGCGCGCCCGGCAATGTTTATTTTAAAAAATATACTTTGATAAATAAAGGTTTTCAGCATAATCAAATTGACAGTATGTTTATTTCTTTTTGGGTCGATTGCGATCTTGGAAATGCAAGCGATGATCTTGTAGGAACCGATACTACTTTGAATTTGATTTATACATACAATGGAGAATCAACTGACGCTGTTTATTCCCCGTTAACTCCTCCATCCGTTGGTTTTTCATTATTAGAAGGTCCGATAATAAATGGTAAATCAACAGATACGGCTTTATTTAACGGAAAAAAAATAACGGGCAAAAAAAACCTTCCTATGACCGCTGATTATTTCTTTATGAACAGCAATGCAGAGTATGGAGATCCGCCTATGGGTTCGCCTGCAGGCGCAACCCAGTTTTATAACTTCTTTAATGGCGAGTATGGACTTTCTGGGCTGCCATATACAAATCCTAATAATGGTCAGCTCACAAAATATGTTTTTACCGGTGACCCTGTAGCAAGTACAGGCTGGGTTGATGGCGCGCCTGCAGATAAAAGACAGGGAATGGCTTCAGGCCCGTTTACTATGGCGCCGGGCGATACCCAGGAGATTGTGTTTGCAGAAATAGCCGGTGAAGGAACTGATTATCTTCATTCTGTTTACAATGTTAAAGAATATCAGTATGATGCGGCAAGCGCGTTTAAGAATCTAATAAATGGAGTAAAGTCCCCATCGCCTTTACCTCCTGTAATTTCCTTATCAAATGATAGCAGCTCAATTCAAATACAATGGGATAATAAAGCCGAAAGCTTTAACCAGGCGGGCTATTCTTTTGAAGGTTATAATTTATACCAGCTTTCTGCTCCCTTTGATTCTAAAGAAAGTGCGATGCTTATAGCTTCTTTTGATAAGGTTGATGGAATAAAAACAATTTATGGACAAGCATTAAATCCGCTGACTGACCAGGTATACAGTCAACTTCAGCAATCAGGCAGCGATACGGGTCTGCAGTACAGTTTTAAGCCAACGATTGATTATATTAACAATTATCATTTCGTTAAAGGGAAAAACTATTATTATGCCGTTACTGCCTATGCTTTTAATCCGGCAGCCAATGCAAATCCAACAAATACAGAGAGTAATTTTCAGCCGGGAAATGTAGCCTATAATTATAATTTATCCGGACCAAACTATGGGGATACAGTTCAGGTGACCCATATTGCAGGTCAATCTCTTGGTAATGTGACTGTAATTGTAAACGATCCGTCTAAGTTGACAGGTCATAGTTATAACGTTCTGTTCGATACTTTATATGGCGGCGCAATAGTCTGGGACTTAAAAGATATGACTAATGCCTCGGTTATCATCAGCATGCAGCCGCTGAACACTTCTCAGATTATAGATGGAGTTAATATAACAGTAACAAGTCCAAATCCTGGAATGAACCAGGGCGGTGAGGGGATAGGTTGGACTATACCAAGCGGTACAAGAAGATTTACATGGGGCACAACATCATTGTTATCAAGTTATGGACTGGAAGGATTTAATGGCGCAATTGGATGGTCAACCCCTAATTATTTATATAATGGAGGACCTGAATCTGTTCCTGTATCATCACTTTGCAGTACATTATTAACACTTGCGCAGGTAACGGATACTTCCTTATATAACCCTGCTTTCCCTCCTGCAAGCGATGTTAATCTTTCTTATGGCTATCGTTACTTAAGGCATGCTTCCATGGCAGCGGCAGACCCGCGATTTTCTCCTTATATAATAAATACAACAGGCGGTACTTACCCATTTCAGGATTTTAAACAAAGTGTTCCTTTGTCTGCCTGGAATGTAGATAACGCTGCGCATCCTGTAAGGCTTGCTCTCGGATATCTTGAAAATAATGCTGTAGGTGGATTAGTTGACGGCAAGTATTGGCCTCCTGATTACACACAATTAGATCAAGCTAACACAAGAGAATTTTTATGGATATTCCAGTCGCCTTATACTACAACTGCGAATTCAAGCTATGAAGAAGACGCTTTAAGCAGTACAAGTCCGTTACCTATAATGTGGTTTTGTATATTTTCCCGAAGAGGGGATGTACCGTTTTCACCGGGCGGAACAGGAACGGATCAGTTTTTAATTATAAAAAATAATACTGTTGAATTAAATGATGTATTTGCTTTTAATACATTAAATATAACCGATGTAAAAACAAAAAATATTATTAGTAAATTCTCATTAAGCCAAAATTATCCCAACCCTTTTAATCCTGCAACTATAATTGAATTTTCTCTGGCGAAGCCCGAACATGTAATTCTGAAGATATACGATATATTAGGCAGGCAGGTTGCTACTCTTGTAGATGATGTAAGACCAACCGGCATTTATAGTATACAGTTCAATGCAAGTAAATTCGCCTCCGGCGTATATTTTTACAGGATACAGGCAGGCAGTTTTGTGCAGACAAAAAAGCTACTGCTGTTGAAATGATCTAATCTCCTTTATAAACTATTATCTGTGCTGTGGACGCCTGCCCTGCTAAAATCCTTGTTCACGGCACAGATAAATATTTTTGATACTTTAATATTTAATCGCTAATTTTATAATGATGCACAAAACATAGCCCGGGAATTTATGATTTCAGAATAATTTGATTTGATGCTCTATCATTAGACAAACTCCCCTCGTATATATTTTTATTACAAATAAAAGCGGTTATACTATTTATTATAAAATATATGGAGGTCCTATGTATAAAAAGTTACTATTTCTTATAATGTTGTTTTGTGCAGTTGTTGTAAATGCACAAATAATAGAACCGGTAGACTCACTGCATAGTATAACATTTCAGAATTTTCCAGGTTCAATGGTAATTTTAAAATGGAATAACCCAACACCGTTAATAATTCCTG
>Ga0181520_10005762_pt1 | contig 19458 bp, 19 predicted proteins | sample PEATcosm2014_Bin_29_FD_132451 | JGI IMG/M metagenome (GOLD analysis project Ga0181520, IMG submission 132451) | Peatland microbial communities from MTU Mesocosm Facility, Houghton, MI, USA - PEATcosm2014_Bin02_30_metaG | ecosystem: Environmental > Terrestrial > Soil > Wetlands > Peat | place...
GATGGGTATCCGGGAGATCCTTTTGTGGGCGGTCATCCCCGGGTTCATTGCGTTTGTTGCGATCTGGCTCTTCCTGCGCGAGCAGGATACGGCCCCGCACCCGCGGCCCCGGCCGCTCGTCGCCTCCCTTAAGGGGCTGCCATCCCGGTTCAAGGCGTTTCTCTCCGCAGTGCTCGTCTTTGGGATCGCGGACTTCTCCCAGACCCTGCTCATCGCGTTTGTCATTGTCGTCTTTACTCCCTCGCTCGGGTTTGCCATGGCCACAGCGGCAGGCGCCGGCCTGTACCTTGTCCGCAACATCGTCTATGCCGGGGCATCGTACCCGCTGGGACTGCTCGGCGACCGTATCGGGAGAAGGCCGGTGCTGGTCCTCGGGTATGCCCTTGCCGCTGCGACCTTTATCGGCTTTGTCATCGCCCCGGTGAACCTGGTTGTGTACGGTGTCCTCTTTGCGATGTGCGGTATCTTCATCGCGGCCGAGGACACGCTCGAAAGCGCGCTCGCCGGCGAGATGGTAGAAGAGGAGTCCCGTGCGCTCGGGTTCGGGGCCCTTGCCACCATGAACGGGGTCGGGGATCTTGTCTCCAGCGTGATGATCGGTTTCATCTGGGCGTTTGTCGGGTACAGTGCAGGCTTCATGGTCGCGGCCGTCATTGCCGCGGCCGGGACCATCCTCCTTATCTGGACCACCCGGGGCCCGCGCCACGCCCCGGCCCTGCCTCAGTAACTGCGGAAATAATACCACGTCCCGTCAGCAAGGAGCCCGGTAAACCCGATACCCCACGAGCCCGGACTTGAGAAACGCGATAAGGCCGATACAGCTTTAGCGCTCCCACGACCGGGACCCATGACGGATACCGGTGGTGTTCCCGGCTCCTGCTCTTGTGCCGGTACAAATCCCGGGTCTCCCGTATTGAATCACTTTTGCCGTGGTTGTGGCATCGTTCATCCCTCCCGATCTCTCACTGGAAGAGTGGATCCTAAAAAAAAAAATGAACGGCAGATCTTTGCAAACAACAGGAAAGTCTCTATATTCGCGAGCCATGTATTCACCTTGTCTGGTATGAACTAACAAACAACGGGTAATCAGGACTATTTTCCTAAAAAAACCTAGAAAAATAATCATCATATCAGCTTTTGAGTTATGAAAGGAGTTGAACAATTATGCAGAATACACCAACACACGATACAGCAATGACCGGTACAAAGATGCAGGAAAAAGCCTCCAAGGCCGCCGGGTCCGGCACGGGTGCGCAGGGGGCCTCAAAAGCGATCTCCACCCCGACAAAAGGCGTGAAGGCGTTAAAACACGGGTCGCACAAGGTCGAGTACCGGAAGGACCATCCAAAAGCAGGGGCCGGAATGAAAACCCCGTCCGCACCTGTCCTGAAATAATCAGTCATCCTCCCCCATACATTCGACCCATTCTTTTTTTCACGCCGGTAGACATGCATTACCGGTACTGATTTACCAGATCCCTGATCAATTCCTTCTGCGGGGGTATACGATCCGTCGCTGTCCGGTACAGCAACCATCCCGGCGAGTATGGTCGCCATCCCGACCTCCCCGGACCAGAAGTAATGCTTCTTTGCTGCGTAGTTCTCCTTCTCCACCGCGGTCAACGCAAGGAAAATCAAAAACGCAAAGAGCGTGTTAAGCATCCCGTACCAGGCCGCGTGCGTCTCTTCCGGGCCGGTAACGAGTCCGAGGAAGAGTACCGCGACCGGCACGACAAACAGGATCATGGGGAAATGCGCAAAGGAGAAAGATAGCACCGAGAAGAACCCCGGTGCCGCAGATGGCGCACCGGTTCTGGTGGATGAATGGATGCTGATGTAGTTTCTGTTAAAAAAGCAGAAGCACCAGCTGCTCTTAAAAGGGAGAAGATCTCCTGTATGTTACCTGATTTTTCCTTCGATCTGCTGGAGGCGGGTTTTCTGGACCCTGATCGTAGAATCTAATTCTTTCAGCGCCCGGGAGATGTCGTCATTGGCGGCGAAGTACGAGTTATTGAGATTATACCTGGTTTCGAAAATATTCAGGAATCGCTTGTTGATATCGATGCTTCTTAAGAGAAGGGCATATTCCCGGACAATGTCTTCACAAACCCCTTCCTTTGTGGCCCGGTCCACTTCGGACTGGATAGTTTTTCGGCGGTGGAACACGTGCCCGATCGCATTATTCAGCTCAAAGTCGGTGACAGGCTTAAGGATATAATCTTCGATATCGTTACCGTACTTCTCCATTTCGGCAGGGGTCAGTTGTTTTGAGGTAAGCATGAGTACCGGGATATATGCCGTGGCCACATTATTTTTGATCTTTTCGAGTGTCTCCCAGCCATCTGTCGGTTCCATCATAATATCGAGGAGGATAAGGTCCGGTGTAACCTTTGTTAAGACCTCCATGCCTTCTTCTCCGCTGTATGCAGCAAAGGTGCGGTACCCTCCCAGTTCAAGCATCTGTACAAATACATCAACGACATCAGGATGATCATCCACCACCAGAATTGTGTGCATTTGTGTCATCTTTTTTTGATGTTTGGGTACAGATCAGGATCAACCGTCAGGATACTTGAAACCTCGTGTTTTAATTTTCGCTCCTGCACCCGGCCATTCCGAAGAAAAAGGTGGAGATGGCCGCGAAGGAAGTGGATCTGACATTTTAATACCGATTGATCCGGATTGTTATTATGGCAAGTCTGCTCTCCCTTTTTGGCAGCACACTCTTCAATGTACTTCTCGGACTGGTGCTTGGCTACGGTGTCATGGATCTCATGCTCTCACGGACCGTGCCGGAAGCACTGAAAGATGAAAAATTTCTCAAATACCGCGAGATGTTCATGATCATCTTCATCGTCCTTGTCGCCGTCTGCATGTACCTGATGGTCTTTACATAACGTGAACCGGGTTTTTCGTATAAAAAAAAGAGCTGTTCCTGTGTTCCCCTCCTTCGCATAACACCTTCCGCACAGCATCACGCCTGCCTCCCGGTCAATCCACTCCACCTTTGCCACCCCGCATATATGCTCCACACCCGAAAGGATCCTTGCGTGATCACGGACCGGACGATGGCGTTGAACCCTGCTACGTCCGCGATCGGGTTTGAACGTTTCCGGACCGCACGCCTGGTTTCGCTGCTTTAAAACGAAGTCAGTCATTCCTTTTACACCCCCCTCGGGCGTCTTTCGGGTGAAAAAGGATTGGGGATGGGGAGTACTGAGCCCTGACTGAACCAAAAGGATAATTATACAATCCGGTAGTAGGTATCAGAAAGGGATCCCGATGGAGGATATCGTTTTAGATGTGCTCTCTCTTGAGGAGAAGGGTGTGACATGAGGTACACAGGTTTTCTGTTCATTGCGCTTCTCATCATTCTTGCCGGCTGCGTTACGCAATCACCTGCAGGCTTAAATCCTGCCGGAACCCCACCATTGCCAACGGGTCAGGCACAACAAAATTCTTCCAGTCAGGTATCCCCTTCAAATCAACCATCAAACACCGGACAATTATCGCAGGTTTCAATCGTACAGGGTCCCACCTTTGAATGTAACCTGTTTGAAAATCCCCCAAAGACTCTTGGGATCGCCGGCGCAGATCTGGGAGTACCCGTAGTGGAGGGGTCTTCCCAATGGCTCATTTTCGGGGATACCATGTCGAAATCCTCAACATCAATGGCGGGTCCCGGTGGTGCTGCCGGTGGAAGCTCAGTGATAGAATCCAGCATCCCGTTCAACTGCTCCCATTTCTCCTGGGTAACCACGGGGGCATCGTACTTCCAGCCCCTGACTTCGAAGAGGATAGCGGGTGTGGACGAATCGACGGTCCCGGCCGGAGCACTTACGCTCGACGGCACCATCTACCTGTATGCAATGCGCGTGACGCACTGGGGGACCGCGAGCGACCCGTCGGTCTCCGGGTATGGTGTTCTTTTCCGGCAGGAACCTGACGGTTCGTTTACACAGACTGCAAACTGGGGAGTTGACCAGGTACATGTCAATACTGCACCCGTGCTGGGCGCTCTTTCGGACCGAACCCCTGCGGTGTTCATGGCCATGTCAGGAAAATACCGCAATTCCCCGGTGTACCTGGCGTATGTGCTCCCCTCCGGCATCGGGGACCCGGCACACTATCACTACCTGACCGGGTATGGCCCGGACGGTTCTCCGCACTGGACATCTGATATCTCCCAAGCCGAACCCATACCCGGTTTCGAAGATCTCATGGTGGGAGAATTATCCCTGATATATGATGCTCCGCTCAGCAAATACTTACTTTTCTTCAAGGATTACAAGCAGAACCTGTTCCTTCTCTATTCTGCGGACGCTCCCTACGGACCCTACACGAAAGTTGCAGGATTCGATCCGTGCGAGACCCCCACAGGCCGCCCTTCATGGATGCAGAGCGGGTGGGAAGCGTGTTATGGCGGCTACCTGATACCCGGGGATTTTGGCCCGGACGGTCATGAACTGCATTTCACGCTTTCCGTGTGGGTACCGTACACGACCACGATAATGAAAATAGAGATGAATACCGCACCCGGGGTTCCCGGTTAACATCCTGCATATGCAGGATGTAAACGGTCCTGGTGCGTTTACGGGAGGTGACCGGGTCACCCCGTTAAAATTATCCCGTCAACCGCCAGTGCACCATGAGGGCGGGGGTAGATCGCTGTGACTGGACCAAAGATGAGGGAATACCTCAGTTTTGTGGTCAATATCAGGCGTCAGAAAAGGTTCTGTCACGTTGTCGGCAGTTCTGAACTTTTTTGCTCCGAAAAAAAAGAGTAACCTGCCGTAGATTTGACAGAATTGCGGCGACGATCTCTTTTTCCGGGGTGACGACCGCGTTACAGGTTCCCGGCTGGAGCGTGATTCCCCTGTGGATCTCGATCTGCATAGCACCGGATCACTGTCCCACTTAAGGGGGATAAAGGGCCGGCCATGAGCGGGGTGAACGTGATCATGACGAGTGCGACTTCGTACTCCCTGCCCAAAAGATCCCTAAAATTTTTCAGAACCGCATACGGCACAATAGAGAAGGCGTATATCATCACCCGGACAAGAGACCACGTTAAGTCTGATGAATACAACACATAAGGAGAATCGTATATGAGCACATACCATTTTTGTACAGGTTGTGAATACATCAAAATCAGGGCGGTCCCGGGATCTAACACATCGACAGCAGGCGAATGGTCATGCCCGGCCCGGTTCAACCCGAGGGAAGGGAAATGGCCTTCAGCGGACGGGGTAAATCCGCACGAATGTCCACGGAATGAGCAATTTATGACTCTTCAGAAACAGAGTGGCGACCGCAGACTCCGGTAAAACCCCTGTCTTTTCTGATATTGAGGCTGTATGTTCATCTTCCTGGTGCGTTGTCGGGACTGAAACGAACATGAAGTCCTCGTGACCTGTTCAATGTTGACGAATTAAAATTCCAGAACAACGCACCAGCACCCATCAGCATCAGGTTTAACCCCTCTCTCGTTTCATGTGGGTATATGCTTGAGGAGTTCTGCGAGGAAAACCATTGCGATCAATACGCCCCTTCCAGGGACGGGTCTTTTGCAAAGTGTCTGATGATGCAGAGAGAATTGTCCCGGGTTTGTTATTGCCCTCTCGGGAATGAGAAAATTGTTTCCCCGAATGCAAACAAATGAGGGGTACCCAAGGTCTGCAAACAGGGTCCGCGGGTTTCCGGACCGGGTTCTGTGTACCTGTTCCACCCGTCCTCATCCCGCGTGTCGGCGTCTTTTAGAGAGAAATCCATTCTCCCCTTCATGTGCGAATGTAACCCGCTTTTAAATAGTTACAAAAAAATGATGAGTCCCTGACCGCTGATACAGCAGAACCGGCACTTACGAACCGACCAGGATCGGGGCCTGTACCTCAGATGCTGTTTCCCGCAGGGGATGAGGTGCCGCGGGGGCGTGATGCGAAGATTCTTCTGGCGTTTCCCGTACGGCGTGTCCGGAATGTCCGGTTAAGATCTGGTTCTGCTGTGTAAGTGTCGCAAGGATCTGCCGGTTGACTTCGAGGCTCTCCCTCGCAAGTGCTGAGATCTCGCCCATGATCTTTGTCTGCTCTGCGATCAGGGTAGCAATCCCGTGCGCGGATTTTGTGCCGGCTTCTGCTGCAGGAAGGGTCAGCGGTCGTTTCTTTGCAAATTCGCTCCTGCGTTTCCAGATCTTTGAGATACTGTCGAGACCTTTTTTTGTATCGGGAAACGCCGTGAGATATCTCTCATAAAATTCGCGGCTGTCCCTGCACTGGAGGACGAGGTCGATCTCCGCTTCCTCGACTACCTGGTATTTGCGGACCGGGGTTTTTTGCATACAAGTGCCTTCCTGAATCTACCATATGCACAAAAGAGGGATAAAGGGCCGGCCATGCGGGGGGTGAAAGTGATCGTCCCAAGGTATCCTGCCACGATCCTACGTGAGGGATTTAGACCCGGATGGTTTCACTGATTCGAGACGGTATCTTGTTTCCGGCATTCTGCCAGATAGCCTGCCTGAACATACGTCCTCAGGATATCTGACCGGGTAAGAAAACCGGCCAGCATATCCGGTGTATCCTTACGGACGACCGGGAGGTGATCAAAGTTTTGCCCGACCATGACAGCGAGGGCGTCTTCAAGAGTATCGTCCGGATGGACGACAAATGGCCTGAAGGTCATGATCTCGCGTATGCTCGGGCACGTTTTGTCTGCGGCGCGGATGGCACTCACATCCCGGTTGGTGATAATCCCGACAAGGCGGCCGTCTTCGACAATGGGAAAACCGGTATGCCCGGTTTTTGCCATAAGATCGACAACTTTTGCCGGCTCATCTAAGGGTGACAGCGTAATGACTGACTCACGCGAGATCATTGCGTCCCGGACAAATATCCCTTCGAGGGTTTCGTGGTCATATTCCCCCCGGTGGGCACCGGACTGCGCTTTGGTCGGCACCTGGTCATGGAAGATGGTCTTTTCTCCGGTCAGCAGGTGCGAGACGGCGACCGCGGCCATGGCCGGTATCAGGATCGTGATGCTCCCGACCATCTCGACGACCATGATCAGCACCGCAATAGGTGCATTAGCCACCGCCCCGAACAGGGATATCATGCCGACAACAATAAACACGGGGATCGCTTCCAGAGGTACATACGCCGGGAAAAACAGGTGCAGAATAATACCAAGCGCCGCCCCAACGGATGCACCGATAGTTAGCCCCGGGCCAAACACACCCCCGCTTCCCCCTGAACCAAGGGTGAGGGACGTTGCGAGGATCTTGACAAACGGCAGCAGCAGGAGCACGGCAAGCGGGAGCAGTGAATACAAGATGAGCTGGTCAAAACCATAACCGGAACCAAGAGCGGAAAGGCCGAGCATTTCTGCATCGGGGGATATGAGGGCAAGGCAGATGACCATGAGGCCGAGGATAAGCGCTCCCGAAACCGGCTTTAAGTATTGGGGAAGATTATATCGTTTGAATACGGATCTGAACCAGTCGCGGCTCCCGTAAAAAACAAAAATGTAAAGGAGCCCGAACGCCGCACACAGTACCCCGAGCAGGAGGAAGAAGGGGATCTGCACGACCGTCCACAAAATCGGACCGAGCGAAAAGATGGGTGCGTATCCTTCGAAGAACCCGAAGATGGCATAGCCGATCACGGATGCAAGAAATGCCGGAATAATCGCATCGGATTCGAAGTCCCGGGTGTAGAGGACTTCTGCTGCAAGCACTGCCCCGCCAAGCGGTGCCTTGAATATGGTCCCGATCCCGGCTCCTATGCCGGTCGTAAGCGCAATTCTTCTCTCTTTTGGGGAGAGTCCCAGCATATCTGCAACAACGGATCCAAAACCCGCCGAGATCTGGGCGGCAGGACCTTCCCTCCCTGCACTCCCCCCGGTGGAGATGGTGAGGATTGCCGTGACGGCTTTTAAGACCGGGACCCTTTTCCTTATCCTGCCATCGCCATGGAATGCCTTGATCGCCGCATCGGTGCCATGACCTTCTGCCTCAGGTGCGAACCGGGTGACGAGAATCCCGGTCAGGAGACTCCCGAACAGGAGGATGGGGATCAGGAGGATGAGTGAATGAGGTTCGGACCACTGGCTGATCGTGGCGACGTTCTGGCCCTCCTGAGGGTAGACATACTGGAGGAGATACCCCATGAAAAAGGCGATTCCCCATTTGAGACCCTCATAAAAGAGGAGAGAGCCAAAACCGGCAATGACACCAACCACTATCGCGTTGATGACGGTCCGTTTTGTCGGTGTGAGGCCAGAGGGGAGAGAAAATTTCATGGATTCCGTGGTTTTTTACTTTTTCTTCCGATCCTATTTTAGGATTCTTATTAAGGGCCGGGGAATTTTTCTTATGATCGTATTCCTATGGCAGATTCGACGTTAACGATTCAGGTCATGCTACTTACAAAGATGCAGCCGCAAAAAACGTTCATGAATACAAGTGGGTCTTCCTGAATAACCATACCTTAATCTGGTCGTTTACGAGGAATGACACCAGTGCGTACCCCCAGACAATAAGCGCAAGCGGCCACCCAATGGGTGTCATGATGAAAACTCCATAGATCGCGATGAGAGTGGCGCCCACCTGCGTAAGTTCTGCGGTACCAAACAGAGCAAGCGAGGGGAACGGGCGCTCCCAGAAATGCTGCTGGCCGGTTTACGTTTTTCATTGTTTTCATCGGCATGTCGCATGTCCTCTGGATAAAACGCGGGTTATAAATCGTCGGAGCGGAGTCGTGACCATCCTGATATGAATCCGATCATGGCGTGTAATGGGTGGAGGGCATTTTTAATTTAATCACCGTCGGTAGTGTGATATTTTTACACAACGCCCGGCAAAACCTTGATGACCCCCTGCACCAGAATGACCATTTATCATGTGCGGCCGGTACTCGCTTGCCTGTATCGATGACCTCTGCGGGAGGTTCCGGGTGATCGACCCGGTGATCGGATTCCGGTCGCACTTCAACATCGCGCCGGGCAGCACGAACCCGGTGATCGTGGTGCACGAGCGGGCAGAAGCGGTCATGATGCAGTGGGGCCTTGTCCCGCACCGGGCAAAGGACGTTGTTATCTGGCCGCGTCTCTTCCGGCTGCCTGTTATGTGGGGACAGCTCGTACCGCACTCATCAAAGGACGTCCTGCCTGCCAACCGGCCCTTCAATGCCCGGGCAGAGAGCCTCGCGGAGAAGCCGATGTTCCGGGAGCTGCTGAGATTCCAGCGCTGCCTCGTTCCCGCGAGCGGTTTTTTTGAATGGAAACAGGAAGCCGGGCAGAAAGTCCCGTTCTACTTCCATGTAAAAGACGATCTGGTCTTTGGCTTTGCCGGGCTCTACGATATCTGGAGCAACCCGGCGGGAACGACCCTTCGGACCTATACGATCATCACGACAACCCCAAACGAACTGGTGGCCAAAATCCACAACCGGATGCCGGTGATCCTCAGGCAGGACGATGAGATGCGCTGGTTATCCCGCGATGTGCTTCCTGAAGATGAAGTGCGGCGGATCCTTGCACCGTATCCTGCGGAGGGGATGGAGGCATACCCGGTGTCGGACCGGGTGAACAGTCCCGGGGCTGATGATGAGAAGGTGATTGAGCGGGTGAGGGGGTTGGGATAGACCCGGGATGCCGGGATTATCCCCCCGTTCCCGTAATCATCCCGATCACCTGCTGCGCCGTCACCGGGTCCAGGACACGGGCAAGCACGAGCCCGGCCATCGCCACAAACACTGCCCAGAACACTTTTTTTACATGCTCGTTCTTCCCGAACATCTCCATCGCTGCATCCACATCTGCCTTCATCGCCCGCTGGATTAGTTTGGGCAGGAACACAAACAGCGGCAGAAAAATCACGGCAGCACCGATGAATGCAAGCGTGATCTCCGCCCGCCCGGCAAGATAAAATCCGGCCGGTACAGCAAACATCCCGGCAAGCACCGCAGCCATCCCGACCTCGCCGAACCAGAAGTAGTGCTTCTTTGTTACAGAGGTTTCCTTCTCGGCATCGGTGAGCACGGAAAAATCAAAGATGCAGAGCGTGGAAAGCATCCCGTACCAGACTGCGTGCGTCTCCTCCGGGTCAGCAACGAGGCCGAGAAAGAGCACCGCGACCGGCACGACCAGCAGGATGACCGGGAAATGTGCGAAAAGAAAAACAGCGCCGAGAAGGATCCCGGTGCCGCAGATGGCGCACCGGGTCTGTATCTCATTCTCGAACATTCTCTTCACCTGCGATCATAATCTCAAAGACCGGGCTCGTGGAGCCGCCGTTTTCGGGCGAAAAATCCCGGGTCCTCCCTTCTTGTGCAAACTTCCGGCAGGCGGTGCGGATCTGCACCGTATGGATGCCCGGCGCACGCGGGTACACCCGGCGGCCGTCGAGGTCGTGCATCTCGTCATAGGGCGGGATGGAAAACCAGTCCGGCCAGAACCGTATCCCGTGGGGAATATCGGTGCCCCGGAAAAGGTCCTGCAATCTCCGGGGCGCGAGGTTGTCATAGATCAGGTCGATGATGAGGTTCTCATCGCACTGCTCATAATTGAGATCCAGTTCGTAGAAGATCGGGTTGCGGCGCACCTGATCCTGCGTGAGCGGGGTCTTTGCCGTGAGAGGGACAAGCCCGGCAAAGGTGCCCCGGTACAGGCCGGTCACGGTTGCGACCGGCAGTCTTGTTTTCTGTTCCTGCGTTCCGGTTTTTGTCCCATTTTCCTGTTCAGGTTCCATGATACGCATCCTTGTAATGCTGGTGCTCGTCCCGGAGTTTCTTGAACTCCTCAACGATCTCGTCGTATCTGCCGATCTTCTGGTAGATGGCAAACAGCAGGGGATAGAGCGGGAGCACTATCCCGACAACAATCCCGGAAAATTCGTAATCCATACTAAGGCCCTCCGCTTTAAAACGGTCAGGTGAAAAGAGAGGATTGCCTTAAAACAGGGTACTCCCTTTTGGATCCTGCCGTCATGGCGACAAGTTAGGCCAGTTCCGGGACGGAATCGGCCCAGGTCTCGATCTTGGTGCGGATGGCTTCATCCTCATAGGACGAGAGGGTAACCTGGTCCCGGGAAAACACCACATTGTAGACCTCGCCATTCGCATCGTGGCACTTGAGGGTCACGGAATACGTGTCGCTGTCGGTATCGTGGGCGGCCGTGCCCCCGTGTGCGGACGTGATGGCCGCAGCACCGAGCAGGGCGGTTGCACCTGAGGTAAAGCCGGCGAGGCTGTTGAACCGGTGCGTTCCCGTGCCGACAGTGAGAGCATCACTGTCCTGGTACACGATTCTCGCGGTGTACGCTTCCTTGGTCTTTTCAACGGCGGGATGGTTCTCGCCGGCGGTCATATACGCTACACACCCGAAGGGGTTTCCTTGAATCACGGACTGGACAATAGTGTTGAATGTCGTCACGTCCGCGATCGGGTTCGTCAGTTTCCGAACCGCACGCTTGGTTTCGCTGCTCTGAACAAAGTCAGTCATTTCTTTTTCTCCACCCTCGGGCGCCTTTCGGGTGAAAAAGGATTGGGAGTGGGAGGTACTTAGCCCTGACTGAACCAAAAGAGGGGGATGCGAGAAATGGTTTTTGTAGAACCAGATCTGAACCGGTTAAACTTGCGCCAGAACTTTGAAAATCAATACAAATGTGAGGGTTCCCGCCGCGAGCGCCTATCAGAGGCACGGCGGGGCGAGTGTGGTTTTACCCTTCCTGATCCGCTGCAGGGGCGTCCCTTTGGGGGCAGCGGCGTTCAATTGCATCTTTCCTGCATTACGGACTGCCGGCCTCGCACTCCTTTTTGTCCTGTTAAAAAAAGAGCAACCGCGGCTCCCCTCTGTGACCTTACGGTTGCCGTGTTTTCCGCCAGGCCCCCGGAGGAACGAGGATCTCGAAGCGTGCGCCTTTTCCCTCTTCGCCGGTCTCACGGATGGAAATGCCGGTGATGGACAGGATCTCGCGGGAAAGGAACAGGCCGATCCCATTCCTCCTGCCATATTCCCGTTCAAAGATCTTCTCTTTTAGGGATGCAGGGATACCCGGCCCATTGTCTTTGAAAACGAGGACGAGCTCTTGGAGGTTTTCCGTATACGTAAAGGAGTATTCCGTTGCGGTTGGTGCATGCTCGCGGGTATTATCGGCAAGAGCGAAAAAGACATGTTCAAGCATCGGGTCGGCATAAACCTCCACATCGTCGACATCGAGCCGCCGGGACAGGTTTGAAATATCCAGGTGTGATACCCCCAAAAGGAACGACTGGCCGACATTCTGCCAGACCGGTGACTTCAGGCCAAGGCTCTGGAACAGTTCTGCATATTTCAGGGAATCGGCCATGACCTGCATAAGCTCGATCTCCCGGTCATTGAACCGCTGGTGGTGTTCACCTGCCTGCATGGACTTTTCCAGCTGGAGATATCCCCTCAGGGAAAAGATCGTATTCTGGATATCGGAAAAGGTGAGGGCATTGAGCACGTTGAGTTTTTTCCTGGCCTGGGTGAGGGCTTCGTCTACCCGTTTCCTGTCGGTGATGTCCCGCACCAGCGTCAGGATCCTCACTCCGGCACCGGACTGGATCATCGTTGCATTGATCTCCACCGGCTGGATCGTGCCATCCGGTTTTATGTAATCGATCTCAAGATTTCTGACCTGTCCTGTTCGTGAGCAGTTTTCCACTTCCTGTGCGTTCCTTCCGCTATCATACGGTGCTGTCCAGTCGGTGACCGGTCTGCCCTGAATTTCCGCGAGTGTTGACCGGCCGGTAAGCCGGACGTATTCCGGGTTTGCCATGGTTACCCGCCCGTCCTTGTCAATGATGACATAGCCGGTTCCGGTGGTTTCAACCAGATTCCGGTACCGGTTCTCGCTCTCGTGCAGTGCTTCTTCTGCCCGTTTGCGTTCGGTGATATCCCGCGAAACACCGACAAACCCGGCAACGCTGCCGTCCGTATCCCGGATAACCGACCCGGAAAAACTGACCGGGATGGCCCCTCCATCCTCTGAACAAAATGTAGTTTCATAATCGGAGAGCGATCCCTGCGCGAGGATCATCGCGACAATCTTTGCCTTGTCAGATTCGTGATAGAAGATATCGCTGACCGATCTCCCGATGCACTGTTCTTCCAACGAGCCCACCATTCTGCAAAGGGCACGGTTCACCGCGACAATATTCCCGTCCGGGTCCAGGATGACTACCCCGTCGGTCATGGTGGAAAGGATATTGTCCGCCACCGTCGCAGGGTTCAGGATAAAGAGCCTGTACTTCCAGATGGCGTACCCGACACAACCGGTAAAGCACAGGAATGAAGCCGAGGTTACATCCGGGATCGGAAACTGGAGTCCCGGCAGTATCTGCTGGGTCAAAAGGCCGATGACAGCGGTAATGCCGATCCCTGCCATGATATATTTTGCCTGCTGTTTTTTCCGGGGATCGGTTGTGGTAAAATAAAATTGTACACAGAGCAGCATTGCCAGGATCGCGATGATAACTCCCCAGGAGATCTCCACGAGAGGTAAAAGGGACTGCTGGGAATACCCAAAGACGTATACGCCGAATTCCTGTAGGGGGGCTGTTGTGATCAGGCTGCTCGTAAGTTCAATCCAGCAGAATATCAGGGCCGGGGCATAAAGGGCCGGATAGATCCATCTTTCATTTTTCCAGAGGTCCGGCCGGGTAAAAACCACGATGAAGTTGAGCACGAGCGGGGGCACAAAGGTCCATAACGCAGTGGCCTTCATCCAGAAATAGGCGGTTGCAAAGCTCTCCGCCCCAAGCATCATAAACTCTGCAAATGCCCACCATGAGGCAAATCCACACAGGAGTAAAAAAATGATGTGCCGGGGGCTTTTCCGGTTCTGGTCGAAAACAAAGATCCCCAGCGATAGGATCAGGACACTGCTTACAAGGGAAAGAAGGGCAAATATGTTCACGGACAACTCCGGTGTTACAACCAGACTTATCATACAGCATTCCATGATAAATATTTCACGAACCGGTCCTGGTTTTTGTTTTTTTCCGGCCGGTATCCGCTGTATTTTCTCGTTAAATAACCCCGGATCAGCCGGGAAAGCACCTGTACCCGGCTACCGGGGCTTTGCATAACACCGCCCGCACAACATCACCCCCGCTTCCCGGTCAATCCACTCCACCTTTGCAACCCCGCAGACCGGACACTTCCCCAGATCCGCCGTCACCCGCTCCATCCTTGATACATCCACCGTCCCTGGCAGCGGAACCGCAGCATCCTGTCCCGCCTTTACCGCCGCCGCGTAACACGACCGGCACAACCGCCGGGCGTCCTGCTGATCCTTGGGCCGGGCCCGGCGTTCCTTTGTGAATTTCTCGACAAACCATGCACCCTTCTTCCCGCAGATAAAACACGGGGTCTTCGGTTCCGGGATATCGAGTTTCTTGTAGTCCTGTGCCCGGATGCTCCGGAGCGGGTGCTTCTTTTCAGCACTTTTCAGCACGTTTGCGGTATCTGCTGCAACCGGACCGGGTGCAGGGTATTTCTCTTTTGCTGAACCGGGGGATTTTTGCGGATTTGGATCGTTGTTTGCAGCATTTGCAGCAGAATACAGGGACTGTGCTGCACAATCGCCGGGTTCACAGACCGCTCCATAATTCCCGGATTGCTGCAAACATCCTGATCCCTGTACAACATTATTATCAATTAATTCTCCATTGCAGGAACCGGGTTCTGATTTTGCTTTATTTTCATTTGCAGCAGGTGCTGCAAATATGCTGGAAACCTGCTGCAATGCTGCAAACGACCCGGTGACCGTATCATCCCCATCATCCGGGCCGGGGTCAAGCCAGCACGCCCCGCCGCCGTTCCACTGACGGTAAAGCTCGCGGTCCCACGCGTACGCCTCGGTCCGGCGCCGGACCGTGTTCCCGTCCTCGCCGGTTGTGGTGATCGTCCGGTCGGTAAACGAGAGCGCCGGGCACTTTTCCAAAAGGCCGGTGTAATTTTTCCCCCTGCTGTCGTATCCCTTGAGCGACCGGTAAATACCGGAGTATGACCAGCCCGTGAGCTTTTGTAAGTCCTGGATGCTGTACTCGACCTGGTCCTCCTCCCGGATCGCATCGAGCAGGCCGGCCTCCCTCCGGGTCAGCTTCGTCTCCTGCCCGCCGGCCGTGCCGTTTAAGAGCGTGAAGACCTCGTTTGCTGCCGTAAAATCAGCCGTGTCCGCATACACGCACATCGTTCCGTCTCCCGTGACCTCCTGCCTGCGCTGCATGAAGAAAAGAGCCGCATGGCTTTTTACGAGGTCATACAGCATGTCGGGGTTGCGACGGTTGCTGATCGCGTGGAACCGGACCCGGGCCGAGAACGGGATCACCACCCAGAGCGTCTGGTCGTGAAGCTGCTCCCAGATCGCCCTGCAGGTCAGGAGTTCGTCGGTCTCATCCGGCACCTGCCCCGGCGCCATGCTCTCCTTTTCCTGCTTGGCACGAAGCACCCGTGCGTCCTGCTCCGGGGACTCATCGATCCAGCAGGTGAGCATCCGGTTTTGTACCTGGTCGTCGCCGGTCCCTTCTTTCTTTGCGATCCACCAGACGCACCGCTCGGGGATCGTGCAGACCCGGCAGGCAAGGTCCTTTGTCACCGTCGTGTGGGTGATCGGCTCGTGGAAACTGCTGGTCGCCGCTTTCAGGATCTCCTGTATGCCGTCCGAGAGCTCGGTATCGTCGCTTACCAGCACCGAGCGGGGCGCGAGTTCCTTCATGTAATAGAGTGCCTTGTTGCTCACCGTGCCCCTGACCTTGTACCGGGCCGGGACCTGCCTGAGCATCTTCCTGAACGCATGCGATTTCCCTTTACCTGAATCACCGGTGACCGAGACGTGGAGGCCGTCGGAATTTTTTACGGCCTGCGACGCCATCGAGAGGACCATGCAGCGTGCAAGGATCTCGTCCCCTACATGCTCCTGTGCAAAGGCGGCAGGCATGTATGCGACCGGGTCGCCGTGGGTGAGGACTTCGAGCGCCCGGGCCTGGTGATCCGGTTTCTCCGGTGGTTCCGGTCCGGGTGGTGGTACCGGTGGTTCCGGTCCGGGTGGTGGTACCGGTGGTTGCGGGGATGATACCGGGGGCACCGGCGATGCCGATCCTGTTGAACCATCGCGTACTGCTTTTGCCTGTGTCCGCTCCTTCCTCCACAGTTTTTGCTTTTCGCTCAATGCTTCCTTTCGTGCTGCCCGGCCCGGTTCGAACCGCTCGCGGAGCTCCTGCCACCGCTGCGTTCCCCCACCGCAGGAGGTGTGCTTGCACCCGGCAAAGACCGCACCGTTCGCAAACTGGATCGCAAACGCCCCGTCCTTGTGGGCCGACGAGAACGGGCACTGTTCAAGGGTGTACAAAAAACCGTTTGCATAGGGCTTTTCGGATTTCACCGCGATGCCGTGTTCACGCAGCCAATCCGGCAAAATAATAATATTTTTATACCCCTTGGTTTCTACTGGAACTCCCGCCTGTGTATGTGCCTCATCCGGCATCCGGGCCGCGAGATTCCGGAGCTGATCGGAACTCACGATTTCCGGGTTACCCGGGGCCGCGATGATCCGGCTCCTCCGGTGCGGCCGGTCCGGGGTGTCGTCGCCTTTCCTCGACACCGTGCCGTAGAGTTTCCAGATACGGGAGGCGTTGAAATTTGCCGTGTCCACGCTCACCCGGTCGTCCGAGAAGAATGCGTCGAGCGCCGCGAGGCAGCCTTTAACCAGTGCCGTTGCCGGTTCATCGTTCGCGAGATCGATCCGGTAGAGCAGGTGGGCGCCGTTCCCGGAGTCCCCGGTGATCGGCACCGGGAAACCAAGCGATGCGAGCCACGCGGCGATCTCACCGGCTTTTGCAAGCGCTAAGTCGTGTTCCTCATCGGTACTCGACACCCCGCTCGGGCGTTTCGGGTCGATGTCGATGGGAAGCCAGCGTCTTTTGCGGATATCCGCGTCGCCCGTGGTCGCGTCGTGGCGGGACAGGCGTATCTTGATCCGGTTTGCCCGCCGTGCGAGGAGCGCCGGGTTCACCTCGTTTAAGCTGACGTAGATGCCAAGGACAGACGTGTCGGTATCGAGCGGTTCGACAGCCCGGATGAGTGCTTCCGGGTTGGAAAAATACCCGGAATGGGTGTACTGGTCGGCGAGCGCCCGGACTTCCACGACTTTTCCGGGAGGAACCAAGAGAGAAACTGCATCACGGAGCAGGCCGTCCACGGTTCACCACCGCGAGCTGCTCCTTGTGAGCGGAGTCAGACATCCAGCACGTCCTGAATGGTCGGTTCCGGCGATTTTGCCTTTCCCTGCCGGGCTCTTTTGGAATGCTCGAAAAACGTCTCGACCCGGACCCGGTACTGGTGGTGGAGCCGGCGTTCCACGAAGATGGAAAATACTGATGTGCCTTTCTTTTTGATCTGTTCCTGGATCACTTTTGGGATCAGGAAGAGCGGGACCGACGGGACCCGGGCCGGTGCCTTTTTACGGTCAGGGCTGGCCGGCATGCTCCACCTCCCGGACACCTTCATTGGTGATCTCGAAAAACTGCCACCGCCCACCGGAGAACGCGACCCAGAGTTCGAGCCGGACGGGTTTTTTGTAGGCGCAGGACTTCATAAGAGAAATTTCAGGTTCAAAACATTTCCCGACCTCGCCGGGAGTGAGTGGTGCAGAGACCGATCGTCTGAGTTTGACACCGATCATCTTTCCGCCCTGTATCATGCCGACAATATCGCAGAACGCCCGTGGGAGCCCCACGGCCCGTGCGGGAAGCACGTGGGTTGCAAAGGACTTGAGGATCAGGAGTGCGTGGAGTTCGAGCAGGCCGCCGCTGGTGCCGATCATGCAGCACCCCTCCTGCAAAGCGGAGGAGGCAGGGCGTTACTCTCCCCGGTTCCGGTCCGGTCAAGGCCGCTGCCCGGCCCGTGTACCCGGTTGCTCTCCTGCTGTTCCGGAACATGCCGGGACCTCCCGGCCGTATGCCACCTGCCCGGAGGGGTGATGATAAAGATTTTTTTCATGAGGGATTCCTCGTTGCAACGTTTTTGGTAAATTCTGGTAAAGCATTCATCAGGACGTGCGAGAACACAAAACGAAATGCCGGACACGGGTGTACCGGCATCACGCCTTTGTAAAAGAAAAATGCCGTGGCCCGGGGTGGCTGGTGTAAAAACGCGGTGGACGATTTTTTTTAAAGGAAGAGCCGGCACGTTTTGTTCTTTGTGCTGACCGTCTCCTCCCGCATCCACCGGCGCTTTTTTTTGTTATCGCAGTCGCCCGGACCCGGCGGTGTCAGATCGCATCTGAAAAGAAGGGTGAGAGTTCGAAGAGAGGCGGGACCACGCGTTCGGCATACCCGTGCACTCCCTCGTTTTCATAATAGTAGTGGTGTTCGGTGGGCTGCGGATCGTTCTTGATGCACCAGCTCGCCATGAGAGCAGACAACAGGTTTTCAAAGACCATGCACCGGAAATTAATCATCGCAATGGTGTGCCGGAATGGTGCGTAGGCCTCAAGGCTTGCTGCGATCTCTGCTTGTTCCATGATTCGACTTTTTATAGAAGATCATAATCCACCTTAAATTTTACTGAATGAATGTGAGGATGGAAAGTTTGCGATACGAAAAGTGAAACGGGAGGGAGAGAGGGACCTGACACTAAACGGCAAGGCCGGTCCGGCCCGTCGTCCTTTTGCCCACATTTGGCCCGGCCCCGCGGAGGATGGATGCCCGCGATCCAGGACAGCAACCGCAATAACCAAGAGGGACAGAGGATATACCAGTGATATAGTGGTACGGCCATGAAGGATTCACCCACATTTTCACCGGTCTTTACGTACACCCACGCGATGGTGAGCCGGCTTGCAGCGATTGCAGCGGCCCGTGAAGTGATCCTCCATGCCCGTCTTGTCCCGAAATGGGAGGTCTCGATCCGCCGGGAGCAGCTGGTTCTTGCGGCCCATGCATCTACGGCGATTGAGGGAAACCCGCTCTCGCTCGCGGAGGTGAGCCGGCTCGCACAGGGCCGGGAGGTGATGGCGGCCCGGCGGGCAAAAGCCGAGGTGCTCAATTACCTTCGTGTGCTGGAGCATATCGACCGGTACCAGCAGGAGGGCGCGATTACCCGGGAAAATCTTCTTTTTCTTCACCGCGATATTACGCAGGATACTCTCGATGATCCGGCAGCCGAAGGAGCGTTCCGCACGGTAAAAGTGGTGGTGGGAAACCGGCTTACCCGCGAAGTCGTGTATTCCCCGCCGCCGGTAAAAGAAGTTGTCCCGCAGGTGATGGCCCTTGTTGACTGGCTTAATTCCGAAGCAGCAGACGGGATGCACCCGGTGATTGCTGCCGGGATTGCGCATTACGAGCTGGTGCGGATCCACCCGTTTGTTGACGGGAACGGGAGGACGGCCCGGGCTCTTGCGACGCTTGTCCTTGCAATGCGGGAGTTTGATATAAAA
>Ga0181520_10005763_pt1 | contig 19455 bp, 20 predicted proteins | sample PEATcosm2014_Bin_29_FD_132451 | JGI IMG/M metagenome (GOLD analysis project Ga0181520, IMG submission 132451) | Peatland microbial communities from MTU Mesocosm Facility, Houghton, MI, USA - PEATcosm2014_Bin02_30_metaG | ecosystem: Environmental > Terrestrial > Soil > Wetlands > Peat | place...
CAGGAAACCGAGTGAAACTGACACTCACGGAGAATCGGCTACTCGACGGTGGCTGTATCCTCGCAAATTACAAAGTCCTGCACCGCGACTAACTTCTGAGTAGTCGCGTTTCGTGCCGCTGCGTACCAAAATGGAACTTCACAAAACGATTATTTCACTAGCCCAAGCACGCCTATAACGCGATTGCGATTGACACGCAATGGCGCTGGCGTTAGCCTGCGGTCCACGCGATAGCTCGCACGCGTGATTTACGTTCCGAGCTTTTCCGGCCCTCTGGACCGCCCCTCACCAGCTAGTTTTCGGGAAATTTCTCGGCCACAAGCACGACCACAAGCAGCCAAATACGGAGGAAAAGCATGTTGAAGAGAACTTGCATTGTCTTGGCTTTCGCTTTTGCATTGACGTTGGGCGCGGCCCTGATTGCGACACCGACCGGGGCGCAGGACCAAACCTATTACACCTACGTTTCAGAGTGGAATGTGCCGCGCGGGCAGTGGGGCGCGTTTGAGAAGGAACGCGATCAGCAGAACGCAGCGTTGCAGCATCTCCTTGCGGACGGCACAATCATAGCTTGGGGCAGCGACGCGAACTACGTGCACACCGAAGACGGCTACTCGCACGAAGACTTCTTCGTCGCCAGCAGCCGCGCCGGAATCCTGAAGGCGCTGGACACTCTACGCCCGCCCGCCACCGGTGGCGCCTACACTTCCGTCACCAGGCACAGGGATCTGTTCCTGCACACGATAGCACACGGCGGGAAGACGTCTTCTGCGACCACCGGTTACGTCCGCGTAGGTTTCTGGACGGCCAAGCCGGGCGAGGGCGACGCGTTTGTGGACCACATCAAGAAGTACATTCTGCCGATGCTCGACGCGAGCATCGCCGACGGCACCGTGTTGATGTACAACCTCGACACCGAAGACATTCACACCGATCCGCAAGGTTCGTACAACCTCGCAGTCCTGTATCCCAGCGGCGAAGCGATGGACCGAGCCTATTCGCGATTGGCAGCCGCGATGAAGGATAATCCAGCGGTGGCAGAAATGATTTCAAACCTCACGGTTAGCGAGGCTCATCGCGACTACCTCGGTAAAATCTCAGCCTACCAACACAAATAATCGCGCGCCTGCCCACGCGTTTTCCGGGGAGGGCCGATGCTCTCTCCGGAAAACTATTCTGTACGCATTGCTGTGAGCACTTCCGTAGCGTGCCCTTTGGGAGTGACTTTGTCCCAGATGGCGCGGATTTTTCCATCCGGACCGATCCAGTACGTCATCCGCACGATCCCAAGGAACGATTTCCCCAGGAAGCTTTTCATCCGACGCGCACCGTACGGCTCGATCACTTCGAATTCGGTGTCGGCCAGCAGCGGAAAAGTCAGTTTGTGCTTCCCTTTGAATTTTTTCTGGGATTGCACGGAATCGCCGCTGCAGCCGACAATGGCGGTGTTCAGTTCTTCGAATTGCTTCAGTGCGTCACGGAACTCGGACGCTTCGTTGATTCAGCCTGGAGTATTCGCTTTCGGATAAAAATACAGGATGAGATTTCTGTCGCGATAATCCCGCAGCGAAACAGTCGCGCCGCTGTCGTCCATCACCTGAAAGTCTGGAGCCTTGTCGCCTACTTTGAGCATCTAGATTCTCCGAGCCGAGAGCGAACGAAGGCCACACCCGGGCGCTGCCGAATTTCGTTTACGATTTACTCGATGGCGCAGCGGCCGAAGCTGCATCGTCGCTCCCGGCCGTGAGCTCAGCCGCCGGCTCGTCGCCGCGCAGCGCCGCCAGCACTTCCGCTGCATGCCCCCTGGGGACGACGCCGTTCCAGATTTTCACGATCTTGCCGTCCGGCCCGATCCAGAAAGTCGTCCGCACGATTCCCATGAAGGTCTTACCCAAAAAGCTTTTCATGCGCCGCGCGCCGTACGCTTCGATCACTTCGAATTCCGTATCCGCCAGCAACGGGAAATTCAGGTTCAGCTTCTTGCTGAATTTCGATTGCGCCTCCACGTCATCAGCGCTCACCCCGGCGATCTCCGCGTTCTGCGCCTGAAAATCCGCGATCATGTTGCGGAAGCCGTTCGCTTCGTGAATGCACCCCGGCGTATTCGCCTTCGGATAAAAATACAGAATCAAATTCTTGCCGCGATAGTCGGCGAGCGACACTTTTCGCCCGTCATCTCCCAGCACTTCAAAATGCGGTGCCTGATCGCCTTCGTTCAGCACGGTGTTTCTCCTTCGCCTCTGCTTCACGCTGCTTCGCCACGCGCACGCCCCGGCCGTTACGCCTCCGCCAGCACGCGCTTCAGAATCTCATTTACGATCTGCGGATTGGCCTGCCCCCGCGTTTCCTTCATCACCTGTCCCACGAAAAACTTGAATACGCCTTCGCTTCCCGCACGATACTTCGCCAAGTTTTCCGGGTTCTTGGCAATTACGGCGCGTGCAATCTTTTCGATCGCGCCCGTATCGGAAATCTGCGCCATTCCCTCGGACGCGATTATTTCCGTGGCTTTTTTCCCCGTATCGAACATGGTGGCAAATACTTTTTTGCCGCTCGCCGCCGTGATTTCGCCGCGCTCCACAATCGCGAGCAATTCCGCCAGCGCCGCCGGCGCCACCGGACAATCCTCGATTTCTTTCCCCGCGTCTTTCAGCCGGCGCAGCAATTCCACCGAAATCCAGCTCGCCGCAGCACGCGCCGGAGCACCCGCGCGCGCCACAGCCTCGAAATACTCGGCCAGCGCACGCGTCGCCGTCAGCACGCCCGCATCATATTCAGCGATTCCATATTCGCTTACGAAACGCGCCTGCTTGGCCGCTGGCAATTCCGGCATTTCGCTTCGAACCTGCGCCACCAGCGCCTCTGAAGCCGTCAGCGGCAGCAAATCCGGATCCGGAAAATAGCGATAGTCGTGCGCGAATTCCTTCGAACGCATCGCCTCGGTGCGCCCCGCCGCCACATTCCACAGCCGCGTCTCCTGCGTCACCGTGCCGCCCGCCTCGATCACGCCGATCTGGCGTTCAATCTCGTATTCCAGCGCATGCGCCAGGTAGCGGAACGAATTCAAGTTCTTCGCCTCCACCTTCGTTCCGAATTTCGGCGCCCCGCGCAGTCGCACGCTAACGTTCGCGTCGCAGCGCAGCGAGCCTTCTTCCATATTGCAATCGCTCACTTCCGTGTACTCCAGCACCTGTTTCAAGGTCGTCAAATATGAATACGCTTCAGCGGGCGTGCGTATATCAGGTTCGGACACAATTTCTATCAGCGGCGTGCCGCAGCGGTTGTAATCAATGTAGCTCCAGCGGTCAGAGTCCGCGAAGCCCTCGTGCAGCTTCTTGGCGGCATCCTCCTCCATGTGCACGCGCGTGATTCCAATGCGCTTGGCCGCGCCCTCTGCTTCAATTTCCAGCGAGCCCTCCAGCGCCAGCGGCAATTCATACTGTGAAATTTGGTAGCCCTTGGGTAGGTCAGGATAGAAATAATTCTTGCGCGCGAAGACGGACCGCTCCTGAATCTTGCACTCGAGAGCCAAAGCCGCGCGAATTGCCAGTTCGCGCGCCCGGCGGTTCAGCACCGGCAAAGCGCCGGGCAAGCCCAGACACACCGGACAAGTATTGGAATTCGGCGCATCGCCAAAGCGCGTCGAGCAGCCGCAGAACGCCTTCGTGCGTGTCTTCAGCTGCGCGTGCACTTCCAGCCCGATAACGGCTTCGTACTTCGCCATGGTCTCGGGAGTCACGCGAGCCGTTTTTTCTGTCGTTGAACCCATCGGGACTGGCGATTATATCATCCGCGCCAGTCCCTGGCTCGTGGCGCGTTGGGGAGCCGCCTCTAGTCCTTCCCGCCCCACAGGTATTTGATTCCGACGCGGAAATTCCGGCCCAGCGCCGGATATCCCACCGCGTCCTGATACTGGCGGTCGAACAAATTCTGCACCTGCGCGATGGCCGAAAGCCCTTTCGCCACCGGCACGCTCGCCGCCGCGTCCCAGCGCACGTAGCTCGGGTCGCTGGTGATGCAATAGCCCGTGCAGACCCCGCCGACAGTGGTGCTCTCGAAATCGCTATCCGCGCGCCGGCCTACGTAATAACCGCCGAAATTCAAGTTGGCCCAGCGGAAATGTGCGTTGGCAATCAGGCTGCCCGAATGCAGCGGCCGCTTGAACAAGCGATTTCCCTGCGCGAGCGCTGGATCTTGAAGCGGGTTCGTTGTCAGCAGGACTTTCGAATCATCGTAGGTGTAGTTGCCGACGATATTCAGCCATCGCAATGGCTTCGTCTCGATCGTGGAGTTCACGCCGTTGGCACGCGCCAGGTCCGTATTGAAATAGCTGCCGCCGAACGCCGGACAATTCGGATTCGTCGTGACGTTCGCGAAGCTCACGATATCCTGAAAGCGATTGAAAAACGCCGTCGCCGAAAAATGAATTCGGTCCGACGCGAACGCCTGATCGATTCCGAAGTCCACTGTGCGGCTGCGTTCCGGATCGAGTTGCGGGCTGCAGTCCGGCGGCAGCAACTCCGGCTCCTTGATTCCCAGGCCATAAGAAGCGCGCAGCCGCGTCGCTCCCCAAAATTCCGCGCCATGGCGCAGCGCATACGCCGCGCCCACTCTGGGCACCGCGCGCACGCCGTAAAATCCATTGCCATCCACGCGCCCGCCCGCAACGACAGTCAGCCGCTGCCCGAATCGATAATGCGCTTCGACGTAGCCGGCTTGATTGTGCCGCGCCGTAGCGCCACCGTTTTCTACTTCAAATGAATAGCCGACGGACACGCCGCCATTGTGAAACAGATAAGTAGATTGCTCGTTTAGCCCGGCGCGATTGTAGGTCGTGTCGAACGCTCCGAACGGAGGCACCACATCAATCGAATTCTCGCGCGCTTCAAATCCGCTCAGCCGGTGCTCCCAGTTCGGCCCGGTCTGAAAATCCCAGGTAAGTCCCGCGGCGAAATCGTGCAGGCCGGTGCTCTGTCCTGCGACGAAGATCGGCGGATCGAGTGCCGTCTGTCCGGGCTGGCCCGCGTCGCTGGAACTATTGCGCACAGTCAGGCGCAGCGTGTCGGTGTCTGAGAACTTCCAGCCGAAATTTCCCCACAAGGTGGTGTCGCGGAAAAAATTGTCCGGCCCCTGCCCGTCGCTGTCGAAATAAGCCGCGCCCGCCGAGTAGTCGAACTTGCCGAAGAGGCCACTCAGTTGTCCGGAGCCATGTCCCGTGCTGAAAGTTCCGCCGTCGCCTTCCAGTTCCAGCACCGGCTGGCTCGTCAAACCGCGATGCGTGAAAATCTGCATCACCCCGGACATGGCGTCCGAACCGTACAGCACGCTCGCCGCCCCGTGCACCACTTCGATTTTGTCAATTCCATCCAGCGCGAAATTCGAAAAGTCCACCGATCCGCCCGGCTGGTTCACCGGCACGCCATCGATCAGCACTTTCGTGTAATTGGAATTTCCACCGTCCAGGAAAAACGTGGTTGTCCCGCCCATCGGCCCCAGCTGCGAAAAGCTGACGCCGGGTATCCCTTGCGTCAGCGGCGTTAGCCAAACATACCCGCGCTCGTCAATCTGTTCCCGCGTCAAGATGTTGACCAGCGCAGCAGTGTTCTCGATCGTTGCGGGCTCAGCTGCGGCGCTTACCACCACCCCGGCCGACATGGGCTCCAACGTCAGCCGCACGTTCCAAGTTTGCGTTTGGCCCGCCGCCACCGTCACTTGGTCCTGTTCGCGCTCGAACGATTCGTCCTCGACGCTTACTCGGTACTCTGCCGGGGGCAATTCCAAGGAAAATCGCCCGTCGGAGTCGGTCTGGGTTTCGAATGCCGATTTCGCGCCAGCGCCCGTTGCAGCCGCATTAGCGGCCTTCGCCGTCACGTGTGCACCCGGAATTCCTGCGCCACTGGGGTCCGTCACTGCTCCCGCCAGCGTGCCATTGGATCTTGTGATTGTTTGTGCGAAAAGCGCGGCAGGTTGCGACCAGCTTGCTGCAAAAAAACTTCCCACTAAAACAAACACCAATGCGTGCAGTCTCATTTTTCCTCCTCTCCCTCTCGCGCGGGAGTTGAAGGTTGTCCAAACGACGCACGCGCCTCCTCAGGCGCTTGCGTGTCCGGATTGAGACTCCGCCGGTCTCCTGGCTTGGCGGCTTGCTCCCCGATTTCAGCGCACAGCACACAGCTGAAATCGCGGCAGCAGCGCGACCTTCCCATCTTCCACTCCGAATCGCAGGCTTTGCGCGATTCAGAGCTTCAGACAGTGGTGCGCGCTGAAAAATTCCGCCTTACAGTCGCGCGGCGGCGACGGTTTTTCACCGTCTTCCCGTGCGCGGAGTCTCTGGTGATTGTGGACGGCGTCGTGAAATTGCCACGCGCGCCGCTTACAGCTAAAACACTAGTGGCTCCCGCGCAGAATCACGCGCGGACGCCCGCTCGAGCGCATCTCCACTTCCAGGGGCGCTTCGAACACTTCCTCCAGCACATCCTGCTGATACACTTCCGCGGGTTCTCCGATGCGCAGGCACTTGCCCTTATGCAGCAAAGCGATGCGGTCGGAAAATTCCGCGGCCAAATTCAATTCGTGCGTCACCACCACCACGGTGTAGCGATTTTCGTCGGCCAGCCGCCGCAGCCTTCGCAGTAATTCCACTTTGCCGCCGATATCCAAATGTTGCGTCGGCTCATCGAGCAGCAGCAGCGAAGGCTGCTGCGCCAGCGCGCGCGCCAGAATCACGCGTTGCTTTTCGCCGCCGGAAAGCTGCTCCATCCAGCGGTCGCGCAGAGCATCAGCGCCCACCTGCGCTAGCGCGTTTCCCGCCATCAGGCAATCTTCATCGGATTCGAAGCGCAATCTCTTGCCGTAGGGATAGCGCCCCTGCAGCACGTATTCCCACACGCGCAGCGGAAAAAGCAGCTCGCTTTCCTGCGACACCAGCGCGATCTGTTGCGCGCGGGTGCGCAATTCCAGCTCGCTCACTTCCGTGCCGTCCACTTCCACGCGCCCCGAAAGCGGCTTGATCAATCCCGCCAGCAATTTCAGCAGCGTCGATTTTCCGCTGGCGTTCGGTCCCAGAATTGCCACCAGCTCGCGCTGCTGCGCTTCGAAGCTCACCGGCCCCAGCGTGAATTTCGGCGCCGAGCGGTCCGTCGCCGAATAGGCGTAACTCGCCTGCTCCACTTTCAGGCGCACGCTCTTCGGAGGCGCAAACGGCACCGGATGCCGAGCCACCGTGGCGCCGTTTTCCGCGCCGGCGTTCATCGAATTCTCCTGCGCATCAAATAAATGAACACCGGCGCGCCGGCCAGCGCCGTCATCGCTCCCACGGGCAATTCCGTTGGCGCGACAATCGTGCGCCCCAGCGTATCCGCCAGCACGATTACAATCGCGCCGCCAATCGCCGACGTGGGAATCAGCAGCCTATAATCCGTGCCGAAAAGCATGCGCATCACATGCGGCACCAGCAGGCCCACATATCCAATCGCGCCGCTCACCGAAACCGCCAGGCCCGTGAGCACCGACGCCGCCACGTACACCACCAGCTTCACGCGCGTCACGTTCACGCCCAGGTGCCCCGCTTCCTGCTCGCCTGTAAGAATCAGATTCAGATCGGAAGACGTGGTGTACATCGCCCCCGCCGCCACCACAAAAATAAAATAAAGAAAGCCAAACCAGCCCATTACATTCTGTGTCGGCGGCGGTGCGGTCAAATCTCCCATCAGCCAGAACGTCATGCTGCGCAGTCCGGGCCCGTTCACCAAAGTCAGCAGGAAAATAATGATCGCCGAAAGAAACGAAGCCGCTACAATTCCAGCGAGCAGCAGCGTCGCGCTGTCCAGTTGGCCGCCGCGTCGGCCAAGAAAATAAACCGCCGCGATCGTCGCTGCCGCGCCGATGAACGCCGCCAGTTGAATCGCGCCCACGACGTGCGGAGCAACAATCAAGCTGACCATTGCGCCCAGCGCCGCGCCACTGGAAACTCCCAGCACGTAAGGATCGGCGAGCGGATTACGCAGCAGCGCTTGAAATCCAGCCCCGGAAGTGGAAAGCGACGCGCCTACCAGGATTCCCAATGCGATGCGCGGCAGGCGCAATCCGAAAATCACCTGGTTGAATTCCGAAGTGTCCCCGCGTCCAATCGCGCCGTTAAACAAAGTGATCACGATATCCCGCATGCTGATCGGGTAAGCGCCCACGCGCAGAGAAACCACAACTGCCGCAAAAAGGATTGCCGCCAGCAGCCCGCAGATCGAAAGAATTCGTCGCGGCGTCAGCGGGCGCATGTGCCACAGTCCCGGAAAGATTGTCCCGCCGCTGTCGTGGCGTAAAATCGCGCCCCATTTTCCATTTTCACTTTTCCATTTTCCACTTTCGGCGGGAAAACTTCCGGATGCAATTCATGCGCCAGCGCTTCGATCGCATCCACCAATCCCGGCGAAGGCCGCGTGAATTCGTCGCTGCCCATCACCACGTGCCCCAATTTCACCGCGCGCAGTTCGTTCCACGTCGGCCGACCGCGCAGGTTGTCAGCGCGCTCGTGCGTTTCCGCTTCCAGATGATCCGGCGTCAGCACAATGTAATCCGGCTGCAAGCGCACCACCTCTTCCATGCTCACCTGTGGCCAATTTTGGCTGGCCACGATAATTGACTCCGCGCCCGCCCAGCGCAGCGCATCGGCGATAAAAGTATTTTGCCCGATCGAAATCAGCGGATCTTCCCACACCACAAACAGCACATGCACCATGGGCCGTTCTTGCAGCGCTGTGTGCAGCGCATCTAGGCGCTTCTGCAGTTCCGCCACCACCTTCGCGCCCTGCTCGCTCGCGCCCAGCAAATCCGCGATCGCCGCCGTTGAACTCAGCATCCCGGCAATAGTGTGGGGAGCACTGGTATAGACCGGCACGCCGATCTTCAGAAGCGCATCTGCCGTTTGTGCGCGGTTGATGGATGTCGTCGCCAGCACCAGATCCGGATGCAGCGCCACAATCGCTTCCAGGCTCGGATCCTGCGGCGCGCCAACGTGCGGTTTATCTTTCGCCGCGGGTGGGATGTCGCAAAACGTCGTGTCGCCCGCGAGCTTGCGGTCCAGACCCAGCGCATAAATTGTTTCCGTCAAGTTCGGTGCCAGACTCACCACGCGCTGCACATTCAACGGAATCGCCATCTGCCGGCCCGTTTCGTCCGTCACTTGCTTTACAGCGCGCTTGTTTGCGGCGGTTTGCGACGCGGGATCCGTTGCCGTGGCCGCGCTTTGCTGCGGGCGCACATCGGCGGCGCCGGCATCGCCCACGCCACACGCGAACGCAACACCAGCTAACGTCAGCGCAATCGCAAAAAACCGTCGTCTTGCCTTGCTCGCCGCCAAAATATTCTCCGGCAAAATAAAAAAGCCTCGCGAATAGAGCGAGGCGCCTCGCCACACTCTCTCGCGCGGAGAGTGTCAGCTTCGACCAGTTCGGGTAGGTTCCCTGACTTTCAACCGATCACCCGCGCGCTTGCAAAAAAAGAAAACGCGATTCAGTGATGGCCGATTACAGTGGCGGGACCGTGGCCGATTTTCACGGCCTTCCCTAAAAATTGAAATCCATTCAGCCGATTTCAATCTTTACCTGCGAGCACGATGATCGCACTCGCAAGGCTACCCCGAGCCAGCTAAGTTGTCCTCGCCGAGTGTATGCGTCCGCTCTTTTGCTGTCAATCCAATGGCCGCTCGCACACCGGAGGCGATTCTGCGTGGTTTCGTGACTGCAATCGGGAATAAACGCGAAAGGCGAAAAATTGCAAGGCGAATGCTGCATCATCCGCGCGCGTGTTTAGCGGTTCTTCCACTTCGGCGCGCGTTTTTCCACTAGCGCGCGCAAACCTTCCTGCGAATCTTCCAGGTCGGCCAGCTCATTCAAGAAAACTTTCATCGAATTGCGCACGCCCTCGCGCAGCGGCAACCCCAGGCTTCCCAGAATTGCTTTCTTCGCCATGGTCAACACCGGACCGGACTGCGCCGTCACGCGTCCGATAATCTCATCGACCTTGTCTACGAGCTTTTCTTCCGGCACCAGAAAATTCACCAGCCCCACTTCGCGCGCGCGTTCCGCGGACATCGCTTCGCCGGTCAGCACCAGCTCCATCGCCATCTTCGGCCCCAGAATGTAAGGCAGCACCGCAGCGGCCAGTGGAGGAAACGCGCCCAATTTAATTTCCGGTTGCGCAAAACGCGCATTGGGCGTTGCAATCACCAGGTCGCCCAGCGCCGCCAGCTCCGCTCCGCCGCCATAGGCAGGCCCGTTCACCACCACGATCACCGGTTTCGACGTATCCATCATCGCCGCAAACGCGCTATGAAAAGCGTCCAGCAACTGGAACACGCGCCGCTGCGTATATTCTCCCAGCTCGATTCCGCCGGAAAAAGTCTTGCCTGCCGAATCCAGCAGCACCAGCTTCACTTGCCGCTTTTCGCTGACGGAATTAATCCCCGCCGCGATTTCCATCAACATCCGCTCGTTCAGCAGGTTCTGATCCGGGCGATCCAGGCGCAGATGCGCCACCTCGCCTTCCACCCGGAATTTCACAAACTGAAATTCTTCGATCAGCGGCGCGTGCGTCGCCAGCGTGCCGAGCATTTCCGGCGTGCGCACATCCACTCCTCGCCCCCCGCGCGCTTCTCTGGTCGTCTGCATCGTCTCGGTCCTCGGTCTTCTTTCAACCCCGCCCGCGGCGGGCAACGATTCCAACCTGCCTCTAGACTTCCGGTGGCACGATGCCGGCGGCCTTCATCCAAATGCGCGCACGCTCCGCCAACACCTGGCCGTAGCCGCCTTCCAGCACAAATCTCACAAAGTTTGCGTAGAACAGGAATCCCATTTTCGCGTCTCTCACTTATTTGCAGGAGTTCTGTTGCCAGTTCAAATCGCGATGCAGGCCCATCGCGAAGCAATCCTGCGGCACTTCATCAACTCTATCAGCCTAGACTATCTCGCTACCTACCGCTACGCCTGACGCATCGCCTTGCGTACAATCCGCCACGGCCCCGTTGCACACTTGCAACCTGTACGTTCGTACAGGAGTTCTATGTTACGTTTCTCCCATGCAGCTGATCCTCGCATCGTCTTCGCCGCGCCGCGCTGAAGTACTGCGCAACGCTGGATTCATGTTTGAAGTCCGCCCCGCCGATGTTGACGAAACTCTCTTGCCGCGCGAATCCGCCGAGGATTACGTCCGCCGCGTCGCGCAAGCCAAAGCGCACGCCGTCGCCGACAAAGCGCGCGCCGCAGGTGAACGCGCCATCGTGATCGCTGCGGACACGACCGTCGTAGCCGAAGGCCAAATCCTCGCCAAGCCTGAAGACGCCGCAGACGCTCGCCGCATGCTGCGGCTATTCAACGGCAAGACACACGAAGTGCTCACCGCTCTCTGCGTGATAGACATTCCCGCCGCCAAAGAAGCTCTGCACGTGGAAAAAACACGCGTCGAATTCCTGAAGATGTCGGAAGAGGAAATCGAAAATTACATCCAAACCGGCGAACCCTTCGATAAAGCCGGGGCGTACGGCATTCAAGGCATCGCTGGGCGATTCGCCACGCGCATCGAAGGCTGCTATTTCAACGTCTTGGGCCTGCCGCTCTCTCGCCTCTGGACCACGCTGCAAGCCCTCGGCTGGAAAGAAGACGGCACAACGTAGCCGTCGCGGGACGAGAACTGTTGTAGGTTGTGGCGTTGGAACGTGTGAGAACCGTTGATTTTCGTCAGGGCACGGCTTCAGCCGTGCCGAAATCGCCGCAAAATTGGAGCGGCTTTAGCCGCTGAGGGACCGCTTCGCCGTAGCTCGCAGATTCTATCGCGCCACAAAAAACAAAACGGCAGTCCCACCAAGCGGGACCGCCGTCAAAAACTCGCGACACTCTAATTTCGCGTCGTATAAACTGAGCCGCTACTTCTTCTCTTCCGTCGCTGCCGGGCTCGGCGGCACAGTCGGCGCCGCAGCCGGAGGATTCGCCGGCGGGTTCGCGCTCGGCGAACTCGGATGCGGCGCATTCATGCCATCCTTAAAGTTTCGGATGCCCTCGCCCAGTCCGCGCATCACTTCGGGAATTTTCTTCCCGCCGAACAGCAGCACGATCACCGCGAGAATGATAATCAAATGAAACGGGCTTAATGCTTCCATAACTCACCTGCCTTCCAGACTTTTCTGGATACCAAATCGCAGCGCACGACCCCGCGGCTGCTTCCGATTCGCCCTTCAGACCCCAATCCTCTAAAGTATAACACGCTCATCCCCAGCCCGCCGCGTAACCTGCTCGCGGTCCAGGTGCTCCAGCAGTGGGATGGCGTACTTGCGCGTGATGCCCGTAAGTTCCTTAAATACAGTGATCGGCAGCCGCGCGCCGCGTTCCTTGCGATATTTTGCCAGCAAATCGCGGAGCTTCAGCAGCGTGCTGCGATGAAACACCAAATCGCTGGAAATCTTCACCAGCACTTTTTCGCGCAGCAGAATCTGCAGAATTTTCTGTGCACGCGGCGCGTCCACCGGCAGCTTCGCCAATACGCTGGCAAATCCCGGCACAGTCAGCCCCGCGCTCTCGAATTCACGCTCGATCAATTCTTTCGCCCGCGTTTCATCGGCCGAAAGCGTGACCTCACGCCCGGCTAGGCTCACCAGATCGCCGGCCGTTACCATCGCTCGCGCCGCCAACAAATCGCCCAGCGCCGCTTCGAAGATTTCCACGCGCTCTCGCCCCGCCCGCGCCCGTAATTCTTGTTTCGGAATCCCCGGCAACAGAGGATTCGCACGATGAAAAGCGTCCACCGCCTTGCGAATCGCGGCGGCGCACTCTGTAACCGCTTGCGCCGGCGCCAGCACCACCGGCGCGCCCACCAGTATCCTCACGCGTTTCGCAGCCGCCATTTTTTCGGCCGCAACGCGCGCATCCGATTCGATCCATCCCGTCTGCGCCAGTATCTCCGGCAGAGTCATGCCGCGCGGCGCCGCTTCCACCAGCGCGGCTAAGATTTCTTCGCGTTTGCCGTGCTCCAGCACGCCCAAAAATGGCGCGACTGCCGCATCCTTGCGTTTATGCCGCGGCGCGCGCGCGTCCAGCACCGTGCCGCCGCCAATCGTCACCACCGGCGAAAATCGCCGCAGAATGAAACGGTCCCCCGGCAGAAGCAGTAAAGGATTATCCAGCCGCAATTGCACGAACGCCGAACCACTCGCTGCAAGCTCACCGCCGCTATCATTCAACAAAATCACTTCCGCAATCGCTTCCGCCGTGCCCTGATGAAAATGCACGCGAGCGCGATTTTTCAGCGGCGGCGCGGAACCCAGCAGCGTCACGCGCGCATCCACTCGCTGCGTCGCTTCAAAGATGCCCGCGGGCGCCAGCACCATCCCGCGCGTGATTTCCTCGTGTTCGATTGCCGCCAGGTTCACGGCGGTACGCTGTCCGGCCACGGCGCGCTCGATCTGTTTTCCGCCCGAATGCAGCCCGCGCACGCGCAACCGTTTCCGCGCTGGATACAACTCCACCTCGTCCTCCACTTTCACCGCGCCGGAAATCAGCGTCCCGGTGACCACAGTGCCAAATCCCTTCATCGCAAATGAGCGGTCAATCGGCAGACGAAAATGTTGCGTCGCATCTTTCACCGCCACCGCTTGCGCCGCGCGTCGCAGTTCGTTCTTCAGTTCGTCCAACCCTGCGCCGCTGCGCGCGCTCACCGGCATAATCGGTGCGCCATCCAAAAACGATCCGCGCACGAATTCTTCGATCTCCAGGCGCACCAGTCCCAGCGAGTCGGCATCCACCAGATCGGATTTCGTAATCGCGATAATTCCGCGCGGAATTCCCAGCAAGCGGCAAATTTCAAAATGCTCGCGGGTCTGTGGCTTGATCCCTTCGTCCGCCGCGACCACCAGCAGCACCAGGTCAATCCCGCCCGCACCCGCCAGCATGTTGCGCACGAACCGCTCGTGTCCCGGCACATCTACGAGCCCCAGCCGCACGCCATCCAGCGTGAGAAACGCAAATCCCAAATCCAGCGTGATCCCCCGCCGCTTCTCTTCTTCCAGCCGGTCCGGATTCGTGCCAGTCAGCGCTTCGACAAGCGAGGATTTCCCGTGGTCGATATGTCCGGCGGTCCCAACGATCACGTGTTTGATGGCTTCCATGGAGATTGCGCAAGCGCAGCCATGCTAGCGGAGGAAACAACGCGCGGTCAAATCGGTCGAGTCATGAAAGCCAATCTGATTCGCTGCCGCATTTCATGCGAAGCGATAGCGATTTCCCAGTTGCTGAGCCGAAACTCCGAGTGCCGAAATTATTCCCAGCCTTCCTGGAAGCGTCCGTTTACCTGCTGCCCGACTTACTCCGTATGTCCACAAGCTTCGCCTGCTGCTCCGGAGTCAGTTTGTCCTTTATGCGCACCAGCAAGGTCACCTGCGCCCGTTTGATCTCGCGCTCCGCCGCCAACACTTTGTCCAGTTCAGCCAGTGCCTCCTGCTCGTCCACGTGCGGCTGCTTGGTGATCGCAGCCATCTTTTCCATTTCGTCCTGCAGTTTCCATTGCAACTCGGTGAACTTCAGCTGCGCCTCCCGGATTTCCGTCTTCAGATTAGTCTTCTGCTCATCGCTCAACCCGATGGCTTCCTGATGCTGCATCACCAGGTCTGGCGCAAAGAAGCTCTGCCCGATCGGATCTTGGTCGGGTTGTTGCGCGCTCGCCGTGGCTGCCACCAAAAACAGCAGCGCGCAAATCCATAGCACTCTCGCTTTCATCTCAATCCTCCTGGTCCGTTTTCTTCGGAACGCGCAGGTAAGACTCGCCTAGTCTCGGCGTCGTCTGCAAAATCTCCCGCCCGGGTGTCTCCAAAAACACGTCGCTCGGTGCTCGCCATTGTGCCAATTTCTCCGCCGCGGCCAGATCGCTCGCAGGCACGATCCGGATTTCGCTCTGAGGAACAGCCAAAACAATCAAGAGCGTCACCACAGTCACCACCGTCGCGCCAGCCAACGCCCATACACGCCACGGCCGCGCGACCTCCGCTTCGTTCGCGGCCTCTGCCGCGGCCAAAACCTGCGCCCGAAACTCCGGCGGCGGCTCCGCCCCGGCCGCCACGAGCGGCAGCAGCGCGTCCAATCGCTCCCGCCGCGCGCGTAGCGCCGCCAATTCCTCGGCACAGCTCGCGCACACCAGCAAGTGTTCTTCCAGCCCACCCGCCGCTGTTCTCGTTAGCGCGGCCTCAAGCAACTGGTCTCTCCATTTCGCGCATTCGTTCTTCATTTCATCGCATCCAACAAAAGTTTTCGTGCCGTGTGCAGTCGCGACCTCACCGTCCCAGCCGGAATCCCCAGCACCAAGCCCACGTCCGCCGCGTCCATCTCCTCAACAATCGAAAGCTGCAGCACCCTGCGAAGTTTTTCCGGCAGGCCCTCGATCTCGTCGCGCAAGCGCTCGACCAACACGTTTTCCTCCGCGTTCTTCGCGCCGTCCACGGTCTCACCGGTTCCCGACGCGTGCCATGCCGTATCCCGCGTCAAACGTCGCCGCATCCCACGCTGCCGATTCAGTGCCAGTCGAAACGCAATGCGGTTCACCCATGCCCGAAACTTTTCCGTCTCGCGCAGCGAAGGGAATTTCTGGTAAGCGCGCATGAACACATCCTGCGCGACATCCTGTGCGTCTGCCGGATTTCCCAGGATGCCGTAGGCAATCTGAAAAACGCGCCGCTGATTTTCGCCCACGCGCGCGCCAAATGCCGCCTCACCTTCTTCGGTTTCCGTTCGCGCGATCAAATTGGCCATGCACTCCCGCGACCCTTGCAGCATCCGAATTGCCGTGAGTTCGAACACCATCATCCGTTTCCCGAGTACGTGAATACTACACTTCCAACCGTGAAATTTGCGCGGACGCAAACCCTGGCCGCCAGTCCGCGGCACCGGGCGCGCGTCGCTCGGACGCACGCCCCGCTCGCTCACGTTGCGGCACGACTACAGCAGCTGGAGTATCTGGAATGCCGGAACCACCGGCTGCAGTTGCGCCGCGCCGCGAACCGCGGCAAGCCGCTGCTGCTGGTCCGCGTCCAGCATGTTTTCCAGGTTCGTCAGAAACGCCTGCTGCGTCTGGACGATCTGTTGCTGCAGAGCCGTAATCTGTATCACCAGAATACCCACCTGCGCTGGATTGCCTCCGGATCCGAGCAACGTCTGCAGCTGCTGCTCCTTCTGCGCAATTGCCTGGAACAGCGGAGCCACGGCCGTCTGCCGCGCCACCAGCAATTGCCCGAACATCGCCTGCTGTGCAGGTTGTAGTTGCAGGAACTGGACGACGATCTGTAGCGGTGCCGGCGCATCAGAGTCGCCCTGCGTCGCCGCTGTCTGCATCTGTTGCAGCATGGTGGTGACATTCAACTTCGCAAGATCGGGCACCTTGGGAGCGGGCCCGGAATTGCTCGAAGCCGTTTGCGCGTGCAACAAATTTCCGCAACCGAGCAGCACTACGAACAGCGCGACTGCAAAGCGAGTTGCCTTCATGGTGGTATCCTCCAGGGGGTGCGCGCATTTTGCGCCCTCACACATCCAGACACCACCGCCCGCTCTCGCGTTCAGACATACTCGGCGGACGGCAGCCATCGAAGTGTCCGTTTTCGTCACGCCGCGTCTCGGAATCGCCCATTGCGCGCGCCGGAACCATCCCCTCGCGCGCCGTAAACCGCTTGCCGACATGGAGATCGCGACGTTCGCTCGAGGGACGGACACGTGCATATCTATCACTAACGCAGTAGCGCAAGAGGAGGACATCGCATGGCCACGTTCTGGCAGGACATTCGTTACGCCTTCAGGATGCTCGGCAAATCGCCGATGTTGACGATCATCGTGATCCTGACGCTCGCCTTGGGCATTGGCGCCAACACCGCGATCTTTGGCCTCGTGAACGGCCTTCTGCTGCGTCCCCTGCCGGTAAAATCGCCTGAGCAAATCATGGTGCTTGCGGCGCAGGTGCAGGGCGACACTCTGGGAATCTTCACACTTTCCTACGCCGAACTCACTGATCTTCGCAAGCAGGCAGATACATTTTCCGACGTGTTTGGCTCGCAAACCAATCTGGGCGGCCTTAGCTACGGCGGCAAGGCAAATCAATTCGTCTACGGCTATGTCACCGGAAATTATTTTTCTGGTCTCGGCGTGCAGCCGGCGCTGGGTCGACTGTTCCTCGCGACGGAGGCTGAGGCCGGGGGCAAAGATCCCTACATCGTGCTGGGCTACGACTTCTGGCAGAAGAAATTTGGCGGCGATCCGAGTGTAGTAGGCAAGCAGGCTTTGATTGACGGGCAAGAGGCCACGATTATCGGAGTGACGCCGAAGGGCTTTCAAGGCACGCAATTCGCCCTGAATTTGGACGGCTACGTCCCGCTGAACATGCAGCCCGCGGATTCACTGGCCACCTTCTGGACCGACCGCAGCGCCCGCTCCTTGATCGTGCTGGGCCGGCTGAAACCGGGCGTGACTCTGCAGCAAGCGCAAAGTTCGATGAACGTAGTGACGGCGCGGTTGACGGAGCAATATCCTGCGACGGACAAGGGAATATCGGTTCACATCGTTCCGGAAAGACTGGCGCGGCCGCAGCCCTTCCCGAACAATATCGTTCCGTTCATCGCCGCGGTGTTTCTGGCGCTGGCAGGCCTCGTCCTTCTGCTGGCCTGCATGAACGTTGCGAATATTCTGCTGGTGCGTGCCACGATGCGCCAACGCGAAATGGCCATCCGCGCGGCCATGGGTGCAAATCGCTGGCGCCTGATCCGCCAGATGCTCACGGAGAGCATTCTGCTGGCGCTTTTCGGCGGCGTCGGCGGACTAACGCTCGGAGTATGGGCCAGCAGCGCGGTCGTCTCAATCCTCCCGCCTGGCAGAATCCCCATCCGCGTGGATTTTGGTTTTGATTGGCGCGTTTTTGCGTACGCGATGGCGGCCGCGCTCTTTACCGGCGCCGTCGTCGGGTTGTGGCCGGCAGTCCGCGCCGGCCGCACGGACGTGAACAGCGTTTTACAGAGCGGCGGCAGAAGCGATACAGCAGGAGCCGGCCGTCACCGTCTGCGGAGCGTGCTGGTGGTGGCGCAAGTGGCGGGCTCGCTGGTGCTTTTAATCGTCGCTGGACTCTTCGTGCGCTGCCTCATCAACGCGCAGCACGCCTACATGGGATTTGACCCCGATCACGTATTGAACCTGACCCTGGACCCGCGCGAAGTGGGTTACGACGATGCCCGCACCAAGACCTTCTACCACGACCTCGAAGCCAGAGTCCGCTCCTTACCCGGCGTGCAAACGGCGAGCCTCGCATTTAGTGTGCCCATGGGGCCTGTGCAGGATGGCAGCGCGGTTTATATCGAAGGCCAACCGCCCACTCCCGGCCAGCAGCCTCCCGTCGTGATTTACAACCATGTAGACGAACCCTATTTCGATACCTTGCGCGTTCCCCTGCTGCGCGGCCGTGCGTTTCGGGAAGATGACAATGACAAGGCGCCGCTCGTCGCCATCGTAAACCAGACCATGGCGCTGCAATTCTGGCCCAATCAAGATCCCATCGGAAAACGCTTCAGTCTGAAAAGCGCCACGGGTCCCTTCGTCGAAATCGTGGGCGTGGCGGCCGACGGGAAATACATTTTCATCGGCTGGGACAAGAAACCGTATTTCTTTCGTCCGCTCGCGCAGGATTACACGGCGTACCGCACCCTGCAGGTTCGCTCCTCGGTGCCGCCCGAGAGCATGATCGCGCAGATGCAGAACGAAGTTCATGCGCTTGATCCGAACATGCCGGTGACAGACGTGCAAACCATGCGCCAGTCGCTGGCCGGCGGAAACGGGTTTTTCATTTTCCAGGTCGGCGCGATTCTCGCCGCCGCCATGGGGCTACTAGGACTCACCCTTGCCGTCGTCGGCGTGTACGGAGTCGTTTCGTTCGCCGCCAGCCAGCGCACACGTGAGATCGGCATACGCATGGCCCTGGGCGCCGGCCGGCCCGACATCCTGCGGCTGGTGCTGCAGCAGGGATTGGCGCTGGTGATAGCAGGCGTGGTTACAGGCACCGTGCTGGCATGGGCGCTCACGCGCTCGATGGCCACAATTCTGGTAGGCGTCAGTCCCACCGATGCGCTCACCTACGCAACGGCCAGCTTGTTGCTTGCCGCGATTGGCTTCTGGGCCTGCTACGCCCCCGCCCGCCGCGCCATGCAGCTCGACCCCATGGTCGCGTTGCGCTACGAATGACACATCCCGGCGCATGAAGCGGAAGTGCTATCTACCGCCGCAACAATAATCTTGAGCATTCCCGCCCTTACAGGCTATGGTCTTACGGGTTAATTAGCTTCTGACTGTCAAGGACAACCTCGTGCGACGACTGTTCAGCATCGTGTTTCCACTTCTGTTACTCATCCCCGCTGTGGCTTCAGCGCAATCGGAACTGCCGAAAACTCCCGTGCGC
>Ga0181520_10005764_pt1 | contig 19453 bp, 20 predicted proteins | sample PEATcosm2014_Bin_29_FD_132451 | JGI IMG/M metagenome (GOLD analysis project Ga0181520, IMG submission 132451) | Peatland microbial communities from MTU Mesocosm Facility, Houghton, MI, USA - PEATcosm2014_Bin02_30_metaG | ecosystem: Environmental > Terrestrial > Soil > Wetlands > Peat | place...
CCGCGCCGATCAGATTCAGGGCGACACCGATACGGTGCGCGATTTCCGTCGCGGCCTCGGCGTCGTAGAGAGCCGCGCCGATTCACTCCATCGCTTCGTGCAGTCCTATCGCATCCTCGCTCAACTGCCGCCGCCGCATCTTAAGCCGGTTCCGGTGGCGGCATTGGTCGAACGCATCGCATTGCTTGAGCAGCGTGTCCCAGTCCAACTCGAACCCGGCCCCACCGCGATCCTGCATGCGGACCCCGATCAGCTGGAGCAAATGTTCATCAACCTGCTCACCAACGCTGTCGATGCCTCAATCGCAAATGGCGCGAATCCGGTGCGCATCGGATGGCAGGTTGCAGAGTCTGTACTTGAGGTTTTTATCGAGGACAGCGGCCTTGGCATCGCCAATAGCGAAAACTTGTTTGTGCCCTTTTATACGACCAAGCCCACCGGCAGCGGCGTGGGTCTGGCGCTGGCTCAGCAAATCGCGCGCGCCCATGGCGGTGAGATTCGACTGGTCAATCGCGAGGACAACGAGGGAGCCCGCGCCACCGTTCGTCTGCCATTGGCCTAAAGTTGGATGTGCTTGAGTAGGTCCTCGACCTCCTGAAGCACCTCCGCGGAGGTGAAGTCTGGACCGTCGAGCTTTCTGATCTTGCGGAATAGGTCGAGTTCTTCCTTGGGGCACAGTATTCCGGCAATCTCTTCTTGAGACACGCCGCGTTGTGATTGAAACGAAAGCTCCGCGCCATCCTCCAGCTTGTCCTGAATTACATCCAGATGAGAAATGCCCCTAAAGCTGACCCTAACCCGTTTGGCTTCGGGATTGTCGTATTCGACTTCTCCATCTTTGCCAATTCGCAGGGCTTTCTCATACGCCTCGGTTGGCGAATCGGCTCGGATCAGAGTTAGATTTCTCAGTACCACGTTGCGCGGATCGTCATCGACTCGAATCTCTTCTACAATTTCGGCAACGTACCATTCCGCGCCCTTGGGTATGAAGGCCATGTTGAACTCCCTTGCTCAGAGCGTCACGACAGTCCGTTTGCAGGTAGGCAGACTCTACTGGCGGAACCCGGCTTTCTCCACACTCTGCTCCCGATCATCAAAAAAGCCAGACCCCTCGCTAGTGCAGTCCGATCCGGACGCCCACCTTCAGCCGACACGCGGCATCATATCCCTGCGCGCGTCGATTTCCGTCGCCACTACGCGATTGCGCCCGCTGTTCTTGGCTTTGTAAAGAGCCTCATCCGCTTCGCGAATCAGTTCTTCGTGACCGGCCGGGAATCCCGATGCCACGCCAAAGCTTGCCGTCAAAGGAATCATCGTCTCGCCTTCCTTCACACAGCATTCCTGTACCGCAATCCTTAGTTCCTCGGCGCGCTGCCGCGCATGCACGAATCCGGAACCGGGCAGGATCAGCAGAAATTCTTCGCCGCCGTACCGGCCTACCCAATCGTAGGTTCGGACCATGCGCTGGAATGTCGCACTGGCTTCTTTCAGCACTTGGTCGCCGGCAGGATGGCCGAAGGTATCGTTGATCCGCTTGAAGTAATCCAGATCGGCCAGAATGATGCTCACAGGCAGGCCTTCGCGGCGCGATCGGTCTACCTCGATCCGTAATCGCTCAACAATAATGCGGTGATTCCATAGCCCAGTCAGATCGTCGTGCTCGGCGTAGTGTCGCATCTGCTCCCGCGTACGCATCAGTTCGCCTTTTTCCTTTTCCAGATCGATCGTGCGCAGTTTCACTGCGGCTTCCAGATGCCGCTTCTGTTTCACCAGCGCGCCCACGCGCTGCCTCCACGTCGCGATCAGCACCGCCAGCGCAATAAGCGCCAGCGCAATCTGCAGCTCCCGCGATTGCCACCAGCGCGGCGTGATCCGGAACGAATAGGTCGCGACCGGCGAAATCAAGTGTCCGGTCTGGTCCACCTCTGCCACTTGGAACTGGTAATTCCCCGGCGCCAGGTGCTGGAAGTGGACGTCCATATCGCGCGTCTCTTCCCACTCGGAACCCTGACCGCCGACCAGCCGATAGCGGATCCCCGCATCCTGCGTTCCACGGAAGGATAAGAGCGCCATCGAAATCTCCAGCGGGCTGGAACTCCATTGCACCGCAGATCCATTTCCCAGCAGCTTGGATCCGTAAGTGACCTGCGAAAATGCAGGCGCCTGCGGCATCCCCGTCGGTGCATCCTGGGGTGTGATCAAATGACTCAGCCCACCCGAAGTGCCAACCCAGATGCTGTGATCCAAATCCTCAGCTAGAGCAAAGCTGTCCGTGTCGTTCCAAAGCAAACCATCGTCCTGGGTATAGCTCCGCCACGCTCGACCGTCGAACACCGTCAGTCCAGCATCCTGCCCGACCCAGAGCCATCCCCGATGGTCGACCATTAGAGAAACAACCTGCTGCGACAAAAGCGGAGGGCGACCGATATGCTTTACTTCGGCCACTCGGTACCCGTCTACCTTCAGCCGCATTAGCTCCTGCGACGAGCCGGCAGCCCAGACATATCCATCCTGGTCAATCGCAATCGTGTCTGGGTGAGCCCCCGAGGAGCCCGTCTCGATGCTGTGCCAGCCCTTCCCGTCCTTCAGAAAGAGCCCTTGGTCCGCAGCCGCCCAGATCCGGCCCTGCGCGTCGGCACAGAGGCTTGAGAAACGTTGATGAACATTGCCAAACGCAGCGTCTTCGACAAGTCGCGGCTGACTGTGCGCCCAATTGGAATCCAGCTCGTACAGTCCGCTGTTTGTAGCCGCCCAGATGTTCTGTTGACCGTCGACGAGTACGCTGTACACTTCGGGCAGTTTCCACTGCCGCCCCGCCAGCGAATTCGAATCGATCCGAACCAACGCACCCGCCGCGCTGCCCATCCAGATCGCTCCATCCGCGGCCTCAGCCAATGCACCTGCGCGATCCGTAATGATTCCGGGTTGCCGCCAGACTTTGGGGTTCGGTTGTCCGGCAGCAATCCAATCCAAGCCAGACTCGGTGCTGATCCACAATCTCCCTTTCCGATCGCGCAGCGCCCCCCAAACCAGATCGTCGCTCAGACCGTCGGCCTCGGTATATCCTTCCCAACGGTCCTGGCCCACCCAGCGCTTCAGCCCGTGTCCTACGACGCCGATCCAAACTGATCCTTCGCGATCGACAAACAGGTCCTGGATTTCGAATCGAGAAAGCCCATTGTGCTCCGTAACCATGCGCCAACGACTGTTTTCCCACATGCCAAGCGAGGGTCCTTGCGGGGTTAGAATTCTGCCCTGTGCATCTTCGGCGAGCGCCGGATAGGCCTCCGATGCCAGCGAACCAGGAAGATCGTGCAGCTCAAAGCGAAGCTTGGCGGGGTCGATCTCGCCCACGTGCACCGCGCCCCGGACCCAGATGTGGCCGCCGCGTGTCAGCAGCAAATTGGTCCACTCCTCTGCTGGAAGTCCCAGCTTGGATCCCATGCGGGTCGTCTTCCCATCGGCGAAGCGGCACAGGTCTGAATCGCAGCCGTACCAGAGCGCACCGTCCGGGCCGAACAGCACACTGACGGGATTGCCTTCCAGGTGCATTGGCTCCGCGGCCCAATGGTCGTCGTTTGACCGTCGCAGCAGAACCGCTCCCGTCTTGGTCACGGCAATCACTTCGTTTGTTTTGTTCGAAGCAAACACCGTTCCGGCTCGTGGCAGGTAATGGACTCCAGGCGCCGACGGTTGCACCTCGGCAAATCGGCCATCCTTTTGTTCAAAAAAGAATCCCGCCGAGGTCGCAACCCAGAGAGTGCCATCCATGCCTACATAGAGGTCCACAATCGTGGGTTCGGTAAGGCCCTGGGCCGCTCCAAAACTTTGGAACTGACTGCCGTCATACCGGTAGAGGCCGTTCTGCGTTCCTACCCAAAGGAATCCCGTGCGATCTTGCGTCAGGCTCGCGATGTTCAGGTTGCCGAGTCCCTGTGTGTACTCGCGAAAGCTATAACGCTGGGCTGGGCATGTTGTGGACAAGGCGCAAATCGCTGCAAGGCCGCTGAGCAGCAGCCTGAGTGTCCACCCAGGTTTGAGTAACCTACGCAATAACTTCCCCTCTGGCTGCCTGGCTTGCACGACCGCCAATCCGCAGGGTGCTTGTCCTGGCCAATCGGTAAGGCCGGCTCGGATATGCCGACGCTGCACGACTGGTCACGCGAATTACAATTACCAGTGGAACCAATATAGAGATTACTCTCGGTGCCGGGAATCACACAAAAGTCGAAAGTCATAGTCAATTGGTGCATTCTGCTCTTAGAGTTAGAGCTAGGTTACCAATGCGCGCACCATAGCCGAAAATGGTGGGTTTGGAAGAGCTTTTAGTCGCAAATCAGGGTGGCTTCGGGAAAGCCAGAGAGCTCAACTGCGTCGATTTCAGACACCACTTCTCCGCAGGAATCCTGCTGCGTGGCGAAAAAGGCGTCGACTTGTCCCAGTACCTCAGCACCCGTTTTCGCGTGGTAGATTGCACCACGCAGCTTGGCGCCGCCTGGCACCCCGTGGGTGAACCACGAGGCAAACTGCTTCATTTTGCCTGAGGTTTCCCCCATGCGAGCGTCTTTAGGGAGAGCCTGGCTGGCCTCGGCCTCTTCCAGCAGCATTTTGAAATAGGTCCGGATCAGCCGATACCGGTCATCGACAGTCGCCCGCTCATAGCTCCCAGTCGCCGTGTATTGAGCAATTTGCCGGAAAATCCAGGGATTCGCCGGAGCCGCACGCCCAATCATCACCCCATCGCACCCCGTCTGCGCCACCATCGCCGCCGCATCCTCCGGCGTCCGAATATCGCCGTTCCCAATCACCGGAATCCCCACTGCCTGCTTGACGGCCGCAATCCATTCCCACTGCGCCTGCCCGCTATAGCCCTGTTCGCGGGTCCGCGCATGAAGCGCAACGCCATTCAACCCCTCGGACTCAGCCATGCGCGCCAATTCCACGCACACAATCTGCGCATCGTTCCAACCCATCCGGAACTTTACCGTGAAGGGAATCGTGACCGCCTTACGTACCGCCCGAAAAATCTCGCCAATCTTGGGCAAATCCCGCAGCAGCCCCGACCCGCCATTGCACCCCACCACACGTTTCGCGGGACAGCCAAGATTCAAATCGATCAGGTCAAATCCAGTGTCCTGCACAATCCGCGCAGCTTCTGCCAAAGTCTCCGCATTCGACCCAAAAAGCTGCGCCCCGATCGGATGCTCATCGTCATAAAAAGTCAGATACCGCCGCCGCTTCGACTCCCGCATCCGCGACAGCCCATCCGCCGACGTAAACTCCGTCATCAACAACCCGCACCCCGACTGCGCATTTGTCACCGCAGCATCGATTTCCACCGCCATCTGAGAGGCATGTTTTGTAACAGGGCACGACTTCAGTCGTGCCGTATCGGCACCCTCTACGAGCTGGGCTTTAGCCCCTGTCAACGTTTCGTGATCCCTGACCCCCGCCGAGGCCCCCGGCGAGTGATGTTTGCTCGCAGGGGTGGCTGACCCCTGATCCCCGGAAAAAAGACTCGCATGACGGATAAACCGCCGGAACACCGTATCCGTCACCCCAGCCATAGGCGCCAGCACCGTCGCGGGAGCAACAAGGACGGATCCCAAACGCACCTCCGCCGGCACCCGCACACCCGTAGGCATCGTGTGCTCCCTGGGGTTATCCCAGTCCTTCTTCACCGTAAATCCCTTGCCAGCCATTCGACCGCTACTCTCGGACTTCCCAGTTAGCCGTGTGCTCGGCAACGTAACGATCAGCGAGTTCCACAATCTCCTTCGAAGAGCGGAACCGCTCGGCCTTCAACAGGGTCTCCACTGCAGCGTCATCCTCTGTCACGTTCACATACAGTATCCCTGCACGGCCCACTCCATCTGCAGCAAGAGCTTGATTCGCAATCGCCTTACTAGGTATCCACCGCCGTTTGTCAGGCTCGAAAGAAACGATGGTCAAGTATCTGAAATGTCCAGGAAATCCCGAGAAATCGCTTAGTGCAGCGGAAACAGTCTTTTCGAGAAATCTCGAATGGCCGTGATCGTCACCATGGCCGGACTCCCAGGGCACAAGTCTCACTCCATGAATATCTCCCACACCGGCTCGATCAATCGCGAGAACGTCTACCTTCCAACTGTCCCAATCTGCATCTAGATACACCTTCGGAATTAAAAGCTTGTGGATCAGGAAAGACTGAACCGCGTTCTTAGCCCTTCCGAAATAGTGCTGACTTTCAAGTTCCTGAAGCTCATTCATATCTCCACCCCTCGATCTTCAACGCTTTGCCCGTCGATTCGGCCCAGGCGGCGAATCTAATGGCGTCTTGGACTATCTTGCCGAAATCTAAACCCGACTCAAAGGGGCCATAAGCGATCTTGCTCTTGCACCCAATCAATCTCTGCAGACGATCCAGGCCATTATGAGGATCGTACTTAAGCATTCCGAGTTGTGACCTTGAATCTGCCGCAGCAGTTTGATGGTTTTCAGATGACAGCGTTGTTGTACCGAGACCTATCCGGATGGCATCGCAATACGAAATCGCAGCGTGGATGCCTAAGAGCGCCGATGAGTACTTGTACGCGTCAAGGTCCTCTCTCAAAAGATCGACCCCTTGAAGAAAGTCCCTCGCTCGACCTAAGTAATGCTGGACCTCGACGGCGATCATAATGGACCTTCTTGCACAAGGATCACACGAAAAGGCCCCCGCCGCAGCGGAGGCCCACTCAATCCGTAAGCCGCAGACCGCTATTTCGCAGCCGTCGCCTTCGCAGGAGTAGTAGCCTCGCCCGCCTTGGCATATTTCCGCCGGAAGCGCTCCACGCGCCCAGCCGTATCCACCAGCCTCTGTTTGCCGGTAAAGAACGGATGGCAAACCGAGCAGATTTCCACGTGAATGTCGCCCTTGTGGGTCGAACGGGTCTCAAAGTTGTTTCCGCAGGCGCACAACACCCGCACCGCGTCGTAATTGGGATGAATCTTTTCCTTGGGCATCTCGAAGACAGACCTTTCCTGCAGTTCTCTCTATTGTAAGTTGATTCCCAACCAGGCGCAAACGATGCAACTACCGGGTCAGGGCAATCGCATGAAGGATTGCGGTTATCAAGGCTGGCTCTATTCGAACGCCAAACCGGTCTGATCGCCGCGGTCTTCCCGGAGGGAAGACAGGAAAATAGCCCAGGACAAGTCCGCCGCGGCGGACGCCGTCCTGGGATGGCATCCAAGTCTCGTTTCGCGCCCCGTAGGCGGCGCGGCGAGTTTGCGAGTCATCCCAGAAGAACACTTGCTCAACATGTCTCCCCTGTATGGGAAAGTTCCATCCCTTTCCTGTCTTATCCGTTCTTGGCTCATTTTGATTCTGGTAGTCCCAGCACATTGATTTTGGCTCCGCCCTCCAGTTTGCCGGAGCCCTATTTCCTCGCAGCTCCAACATGGTCTGAAATGTCAGCGGCCATCGCTAGCATGATGCGTCTTGTGAATCCGCTCGAAATTGTAGTGGATGGAGGATGAAGTGTAGGGAGACACAACCAACGGCCTCCGCCCTCTCATCACAGCCCAATGTTCACCCGGAACCAAGCCGCTCCCCCACGCGTATATTCAGGGCAAATGCCAAGCACGACCAAAATGTCGCCACCCGATTTCCTCTCCCGGCGTCTCTTGGGCCTCACGAGCAAGATCGAAGGCCTCGACCCGCAGTTGCCGCCGGTCATCGTTCCGTGGATCATCCAACATCCGCGCTACCTCCCAGGCTTCCTCCGCCTCGCCCACACCCTCAAGCAATCGCACCGCGTGCGCGCCCGCGCCCTTGCCGATGGCGTCCGCGTCCCGCCCTTCCTCGTTCTTAGCGTTACCTCCAAATGCAATCTGCGCTGCACAGGCTGCTACGCCGGAGCCATCGGCACCGTGACCTCTGCCCCCGCGCATCCCGGCCTCAGCCTCCGCGATTGGTACTCCGTCGTCGATGAAGCAGTTCGGCTAGGCGTAATGGCCTTCATGATCGCCGGCGGCGAACCATTCCTGCTTCCCGGCATCGTGAATCTATTCCGCGACCATCCCGACCGGCTCTTTCTCGTCTTCACCAACGGCACAGCCCTGCAGCCAAGCGATTACGCGATCCTGAAGAACTGCTCCAACACCGTCATCGTCGTCAGCCTCGAAGGCGACCGCGACCTGACCGACCTCCGCCGAGGCCGTGGCGTCTACGAGAAAGCCCTCGGCTCCCTCGACCGCCTCCAGCAAGCCGGCGTTCTCACCGGCATCGCCGTCACCATAGCCCCCGCCAACATCGAGTACTGGACCGACCCGCGCAACATCGACCAGCTCATCGCCCACAGCGGCCCCCTCGCCATGTTCATTGAGCAGATCCCCACCGGCCCCGCTACCAGTCAGGTCCCCACCGGCAGTTGTGCAAGCGGCGCCGTGCTAACCGAAGACCAGCGCACAAGCTTCCGCAAAACCGTTGTCGCCTATCGCCACCGCGCCACCGGCGGCGCCTACATCATCCACTCGCCCGGCGACGAAGAAGTTCTCGGCGGCTGCGTCTCCGCAGGCCGCGGCTTCGCCCACGTCAACCCCAGCGGCGACGTCACCGCATGCCCCGTCTCCGCTCTCGCCACCCACAACGTCAGAACCTCAAACCTCCGCGAAGCCCTCGCCAGCCCGCTCTTCTCCATGATTCGCGAGAACGCCCACCTGCTCGAGACCGAAGGCCATCCCTGCGGCCTCTCCGCCCACGCAGAGGAGTTGGAAACCATGACGAAAAATCTAGGCGCCTACCGCACCGGCGTCCCCGAATCCGAAGCCAGCAAAAAGCAGTGGCCAGTCACCATCCATTAACCGTCCCTCGCCCATTGGTCTTCGACCGCTCGGTCCGGCACGAGGACGGGTGCCCCAGGTCTCGCGTTTGAGACCTGGGATAGCACGAACCTCGATGTACGAATTCCGCGGTCAGAGCCCTCCACGCCTATTTCCACTGCCAGCCCTGTCTTTCACAGCGATTCACCGTGCCGCTCTCAACGTAACCACCTCCGCGATCCCGAGCACCAGCGCATACGTAGCAAACAAGAACGCACCATACCTTCCCGCCGAAGCCTCCCGCATGCTCGGCATCAGCGAAGAAAAATGCGACAGCAAGACCGCTTCCCCCAACATGCCGGGAATCGCAATCAGCAACATCGCAGACGCCCATTGCAAAGCCGGGATCCCGCGCCAACGCAAAATCAGAACGCAAATCCCCGCAGTCACAACCGGCGTGAGCACGAAGTTCACCCAATACCGCAGCGCCGTCGTCTCGAAAACCAGCGGCCCGCGCTTTTCATACCAAAGCGTCCCCGCAACCCAAAACACAAGTCCGAACCCTAAAAGCAAGCCGATTTCCCTTCCGCGCATCAAACCCTCCCCAGCCAGGTAAACTATGTACCATGTGGTACAAGACAATTTGTACCATATGGTACATAACGAGGCAACCGTGTCGCCGAAAGAATCTCGAAATCTCGACCAACTCGCCGAAACCTGTCTGGCGGCCTTCATCGCCGCAGGCACTCTTGACCTGAGCCTTGACCACTTGGCCGACGCCGTCGGGACCAGCAAACGCATGCTGATTCACTACTTCGGAAGTCGCGAAACCCTCGAACAGAAGGCGATCGCACTCCTGGAAGATCGCCTGCGCGACCGTTTCAGCACCAGCCGATTTCCCCCCGGAACCTCTCTCTCGGCCGTCGTGTCGGCGCTATGGGATCAATCCACGGCTCCGCAATCCCGTGGCGTTTTGCTCCTCATCATGGATGTATCCCGCCGCGCCTGGAGCGGCTCAGACCGCGCGAAGGCCTTCTACGCCGAGCAACAGCGCCGATGGGTCGATCTGCTCAGGAAATTCCTGCCCGATCCGCGAGCCGTCGAAGAACTGCTCCAGCTCTTTCAGGGTGCAATCCTCGTCTACCTGGTCACAGGAGACCGTGAAAAAGGCAAACGCACGCTGCAGCGCATGCTGCGAAGAGAAGCGGAATCAAGCAAGGCCCACCCGAACAAGCCGAAGCAAGGTCCCCGCCCCACTAATCACTGACAACTGATCACTGACCACTGCCGTTCAACGCCTTCTCAATCCCCGCCTCCACCAGCGGCGCCATCACCGCATACCCAGCAGGCAGCGGATGCACCCCATCCCGGCTAAGCGCAGCCGGCAACCCATCCCGCTCATCCTTCATCGCCGAGTGATAGTCAACATAAATGTATCCATGATCGGCCGCATAAGCCTTCAGCCAGCTATTGATCGCGTCAATCTTCGGCGCAGGCGTCAATCCCGGCTGCCACGGAAAATCGAATGCCGGCGTGATCGAGCACAGTACCACGCGGATCGCATTCGCGTGCGCAAGGTCCGCCATCGACGCCAGGTTGTCTTCAGTCTCCTCCGGCGTCATCGGTCCGGTATTCCCGGCAATGTCATTCGTCCCCGCCAGAATCACCACCACCTTCGGCTGCAGCGCGATCACATCCTGCCTGAAGCGCAGCACCATCTGCGGCGTCGTCTGCCCGGTGATGCCGCGATTGATATACGGCTTGCCGGGAAACGACTCGTCCAGATGCCAGCCCTCGGTAATCGAGTCGCCCATGAACACAACCCGGTTCTCTCCCGCCGCCGGTGGTCCCAGTTTCACATCCGCCTCCTTGAACTTCGCCAGCCACCCAAAGTCCGTCAGCAGCAATTGGTCATGCTTCCGCCAATAATCGTTGTCGGGATGCTTCGGCGGTGCGGGCGTCGCCGGCGTCACTGGTGGTGCAACCTGAGTCGGTGCAGGCGCCTTCGTCCCCGGAACATTCCCCGGCTCCTGCGCCGACGCAACGCCGGCCACAAAAGGCCCGACAAAAAGAACCGCAAAAACAATCAACCAGGTCAGTCGAGTCACTGCGAAATCTCCTCTTTGCGGCGAAGAAAATGGCTCATCAACAGCGCATCCGATTATAAGTCGACATCGGCAACGAGCCGGCTCCACACCTCCAAGGTCCACCCGCGAACGCCGACCTCCTTAGATCCTTCTAATTCCCTCGGACGCCGGATCACGCAAACACAACACCTTATCCAGATGTGATCCAGAACACAGCCAGCCGTTGTAAGAAATCCGTACGTTACATCCCATTCGCCTGTGAAAACCCTGGTCCGCTTTGCCGCCAGGGATATTCACTGGCGCCCGCAGAACGAACGAGGTGGGCATGGGTCATTCCATTTGGCAGTCGATGGAGCAGAAGGGCTACAGCCGCAGAGATTTTCTTCAATTCTGCGCCGCAGCCGCAACCGTAGCAGGACTCGGCAAAACCGGAGCGGCCCAGGTCGCCAAGGTCTTCGACCAAAAAGAAAAACCAGCCGTCGTCTGGCTCCACTTTCAGGAGTGCACCTGTTGCAGCGAGTCGTTCATTCGCGCCTCGCACCCCATCGTCGTCGACGCACTCCTCGACGTCCTGTCGCTGAACTACTCCGAAACCCTGATGGCCGCCTCCGGATTTCAGGCGGAAAAATGCCTCACCGACACCATCGCAAAAAACAAGGGCAAATACATCGTCCTCGTCGAGGGCGCGGTGCCCCTGGAAGCAGACGGTGTCTACTGCATGATCGGCGGCAAAACCGCGGAATCGATCCTGCAAACCGTCGCCAAGGATGCCGCCGCTGTCGTGGCGTGGGGCAGCTGCGCCTCCAACGGCTGTGTGCAGGCCGCCAAGCCCAATCCCACCGGCGCCACACCGATCTACAAACTGGTCGACAAGCCGGTAATCAACGTGCCCGGATGTCCGCCCATCGCCGACGTCATGATGGGCGTCGTCACGCATCTCCTAGTGCTCGGTCAGCTTCCCGCCCTCGACAGCCAGGGCCGCCCGAAAGAGTTCTATGGCCGCCGCGTCCACGATACCTGCTACCGCCGGCCCAACTACGATGCCGGTCTCTTCGTCGAGTCCTTCGACGACGAGAATGCCCGCAAAGGCTACTGCCTTTACAAAATGGGCTGCCGCGGTCCGGTCACCTACAACGCCTGCTCAGTCACAAAGTGGAACGAGGGCACCAGCTATCCCATCCAGTCCGGCCACGGCTGCATCGGCTGCAGCGAAGCAGGCTTCTGGGACAACGGTCCGTTCTACCAGCACCTGCCGTCCTTCCCAGGGTTCGGCATTGAAAGCACCGCAGACACCATCGGCGCAGCCGTGGGACTCACCACACTCGTCGGCGTCGCCGCGCACGCCGTAGTGACCAACGTCCGCAAGCGAAGCGTGATCGCGGAAGTGCACGCCGAAGACCAGAAGGAGCCATAAAGGCCTATGACACGTGTAGTCGTCGATCCCGTAACCCGCATTGAAGGCCACCTGCGCATCGAGGCCGTGATTGAAAACGGCGTCATCACCGACGCATTCAGCGCCGGCACCATGGTCCGCGGCCTCGAAAAAATCCTCATCGGCCGCGATCCGCGCGATGCCTGGGCCATTACCGAGCGTGTGTGCGGCGTATGTACCACCGTCCACGCACTCACCAGCGTCCGCGCCGTTGAAAGTGCTCTCGGCATCAGTGTTCCCCCCACCGCCGAACTCATCCGCAACATCATGATGGCAACGCAGTACGTGCAGGACCACGTGATCCACTTCTATCACCTGCACGCGCTCGATTGGGTCGACATCGTCAACGCCCTCAAGGCCGACCCCAAAAAAGCCGCGGAACTGGCTCAGTCTTTTTCTCAATGGGACAAGAACACCCCCGCCTATTTTTCCGACGTGCAGGACAAGATCAAAGCCTTCGCCGCCAGCGGTCTCGGCATCTTCGCAAACGGCTATTGGGGCCATCCCGCCTACAAGCTGCCGCCCGAGGTCAACCTTGTTGCGGTGGCCCACTACCTCGACGCACTTCAATGGCAGAAGGAAATCGTCAAGATCCACGCGGTCTTCGGCGGAAAGAACCCTCACCCGAATTACCTCGTCGGCGGCGTGCCCTGCTCCATCAACATGAATGAAGTAGCCGCCATCAACTCCGAGCGGCTCAACCTCGTCGCCCGCCTCATCAGCCAGGCCGACGAGTTCGTCAACGAGGTTTACATCCCCGATCTGCTTGCCGTGGCCTCCTTCTATAAGGATTGGGCGAATTGGGGCGGCGGACTGACGAACTACCTCAGCTATGGCGAGTTCCCCACGCAGGGCTACAGCAAGCCGGAGACATTCAAGTATCCGCGCGGCGTGGTCCTCAATCGCGACCTCAGCCAGGTGCATCCAGTCAATGCGCGCGACTCCCAGGAGATCAAGGAGTACATCGCAAGTTCCTGGTACAGCTATGAAGGCGGAGACAACGAAGGCATCCATCCATGGGCCGGCGAGACCAAACTGAACTACACCGGACCCAAGCCGCCCTTCGAAACGCTGGAGGGCTATCAAAAATATTCGTTCCTCAAGACTCCGCGCAGGAAAGAACAGCCGATGGAAGTGGGCCCGCTTTCGCGTCTGATTGTCGCCTATGCCTCCGGACGCACCGACGTGCAGGAACTGGTGAAGGACACACTGGGCAAGCTCAACGTTCCCGTGGCAGCGCTGTTCTCCACGCTGGGCCGCACTGCGGCTCGCGGCCTCGATGCGGCACTGGCCATGATCTGGCTCAAAGAGTTCTACGGCCAGTTGATGGATCGCGTGAAGATCAACGAGGTCTCAACATTCAATGGTGATCTCTGGGAGCCGAAGAGTTGGCCCGCCGAAGCCGAAGGTGTCGGTTTGACTGAGGCTCCCCGCGGCGCGCTGGCGCATTACATCAAGATCAAAAACGGCGCAATCGACAACTACCAACTGGTTGTCCCGACCACATGGAACGGCTCGCCGCGCGACGCCAAAAAGCAGCGTTCGTCCTTCGAGCAGGCGCTGATCGGCACGCCGGTAGCGAAAATCGATGAGCCGGTCGAAATTCTTCGCACCATTCATTCCTTTGACCCGTGCCTGGCCTGCGCCGTGCATCTGTACGATCCGCAGGGACGGCACCTCAACCGGGTTTCCTTCGAGTGACGCGCATGAGTGCTCCCGTAATTGGCGCAAGTAGTGGTCTACCGGCAACTCCAGATCGGCCCGTCGAATATCGCCGCATTTACGTGTGGGAACTTCCGGTACGCGTCTACCACTGGATCAACGCGGTGGCGCTGGTGCTTCTCTGCGTCACCGGATACATGATTGGCGCTCCCATCCGCCTGTTCTATGCCGCCGAGGCCTATCAGCAGTACTGGTTCGGATGGGTGCGCTTCATCCACTTCGCAGCCGCCTTCGTTTACGTGTTCAACTTTCTGGCCAGGCTTTACTGGGGATTCGTCGGCAACAAATATTCCAATTGGGCCGCCTTCTTTCCGCTGAAACCAACACAGCGTCAGGAGATCGTCGACGTCATCAAGGCAGACGTGCTTGAAACCAAATTGCACGGCCCCATCTCCACCGGGCACAACGCGCTCGCCGGCCTCATCTACTTCTTCACTTTTTTAGCGTTCGTAGCCCAGACCATCACCGGCTTCGCCCTCTACTCCAGCATGAGCAACTCCTGGATGCCGCGGATGTTCGTGTGGGTAGTGCCGCTGCTCGGCGGCGAATTTGGCGTGCGCTTCTGGCACCATCTGTTCCTGTGGTTCTTCGTCACGTTCATCATCGTCCACATCTACCTCGCCTTCTATCACGACTACATCGAAGGACGCGGCACAGTATCCTCGATCATCGGCGGCTGGAAATTCGAACGCGAAAAGAAATAGAAATGTTTTTCACTATCTGACTAAGACACGAAAATTGGGTGCCCCAGAGCCTGCCCTGAGCGAAGCCGAAGGGTCTCGCTTTTGAGACCTGGGAAAGCACGAATCCCAATGTGTCGGCGCTTCAGAGACCTAAGGAATCTCTGAACAAGTCCCTGTTTTGAAAGGGCACGGCTTTAGCCGTGCCTTAAATGGCCAGAAATGTGTGGCGGCTTTAGCCGCTGAGGGAAGTTCTGAAACTTGCTCAGAGCATCCTAAAGGTAAAACATGATCAATTTGGAAATCGCCGCGAAGCCCACAAAAACGCTCGTCCTCGGCCTGGGCAACACCATCATGGGCGATGAAGGCGTCGGCGTACACGTCGTGCACGCTGTCGAGCGAGCCCTCAACCAGCACGAACCACCATCCAATATCGAATGCCTCGACGGCGGCACCGGCGGATTCATTCTCCTCGAACCCCTCCAGCAAGCCGACCGCATCGTACTCATTGACGCTGCCGCCGATGGCAACCCTCTGGGAACCGTCACGCGCACCACGCCAATGTTCTCGCGCGATTATCCGCCCACCCTCACAGCTCATGACATTGGCGTCAAGGACCTGCTCGACGTCTTCTATATGGAAGGCGGCGGCCGCGAAGTAGTGCTTTACGCCATCACTATCGACCCGCAACAGCCGATTTCGATGAACCTCTCCGCCACCGCCACAAAAGCCGCAGAAGAAGCTGTCCAATTAATCCTCGCCGAGCTTCAAGCCCCCTGCCCCGCCTGACAACCATAGTCCTCGCCCGAGGAGCATATCCGTTCATCACGCAAATTCAAAATCCTTAAGCCTTGCAGCTCTCCTGTCGAAAGTGAGAGTCGACGAACAACCGGCCCAGCTCCCTACAGCGCCAATCAATGCGTCGGAGAATGATCCTGCACCAGTTCGAAGAATGACTGTTGCGATCAAGACTTCCTGCTCGTTCTGCACCATCAAGGTGTCCGCCTGAAGGATTCGTTCGACGGCGCGCGCGATTTCCAAAGCGGACAATCCGTAGACACGGTCGAGCACCCATACAGTTTCAGCGATTGTCACCAGGCTGATGAATCCAGGCCGATCCTCAGTGAGAAGTCGCTCGATAATTCGTGTGGCACGCGGCGATTGCACCGGGTCGTCCTGCGTCAAATAACGGACGAGCACATTCGTATCGAGGCCGATCACCGGCGTCGTCCACGCCGGATTCCCTCGCTCGCACCCTCAGCAATGGCGCTCCGCATCTGTTGAAGTGAAGCCGGACGATTCTTGCGCGATGGGACGATACCCTTCAGAGCAGACGTCGGGATCTTGGGCAGAATCACAACGCTTCCGTCAGGGTGGACAAAAAACTTGATTCGATCGCCCGGCCCAAGGTGAAGGTGGTCCCGAATCGCCTTCGGAATTGTGGCCTGGCCCTTGATACTGAGTGCGGATTCCATTGCAATCCCTCCTTTACATTCTAGCAAAAGTAATACCAACGCATGTCCCGGTGCGGTTTCCAGGCAGAGCAATCGCATGAAGGAATGTTGCTTCTGGAACTAGCTCCCCGTGCCGCCGAACTGGAAGTCCAACCGTAGTTTTTCCCGGAGGGAAAACACGAAAGTAGCCCAGGCTGGAGCGAAGCGGAAGCCTGGGACAACGATCCGCGCATATTTTCGCGTCCCGGAGGGCCGCGTCGAAACCTTCATGGAGATGGCGACCTGCTCATGCGATTGCCCTGGGATTCCACGCTGTCTCAGGGCGCGACGCCTTTTCCACACAACGCCCCCCAATCCGCACCGGCTAACACAGCCGTCCAATGCGCTACGCTTTGAAGAGTCATGAGCACATGTCCCATCTGCGGCGGCGTCGGTCTCATCGAAGAAGTCTCCGCCACCGGCCTGTGGGTCTCCCGCGCCTGCGAGTGCCAGCAGATGGAGCGCGAACAAAATCGCCTCGCCGCCGCGCACATTCCCCAGCGCTACCGCGAATGCACCCTCGACGACTACGAGATCTACCACGAATCCGACCGTTCGCTGGGACGAGCTCTGCAAACCGCCCGCAAATTCGTCGAAGCATATCCAGTCGACACCGCAGGGAAGGGCTTGCTCTTCACCGGCTCCATCGGCGTTGGCAAAACGCATCTTGCCGTCGGCGTTCTACGCCGGCTGGTACAGGAACGTGGCGTCCGCGGCCTCTTTTGCGACTACCGCGAGCTGCTCAAGAACATCCAAAACAGCTACAACACGCAGGTCAACACCACCGAATTGGAGCTGCTCAAGCCGGTCTTCGCCGCAGAAGTGTTGGTGCTTGACGACCTCGGCGCCCAAAAACCCAACGAGTGGGTCTGGGACACCGTAGCGCTCATCCTCAACACGCGCTACAACGATAAGCAGTCCACATTAATCACCACGAACTATCCTGACTTGTCCGCTGGCGGCGGCGAAAAAACCGATGCCGAGCGCGCCGCACGAGAACAGACCCTCGGCGATCGCATTGGCGACCGCATGCGCTCACGCCTCTCAGAGATGTGCGTGCAGGTGCAGATGAATGGCAAGGACTTTCGCCAGACCGAAGTCCGACGCGCAAAATTCGGATAACTCCCGCCTTGGCGCGCAGTCCGTAGAATCCCGGCCAAATCTGGAACCGGTTGCATAAATGGTGTTTTGAAAGGGCACGGCTTCAGCCGTGCCGCAAAGAGCCAGTAAAACAGAGGGCTTCAGCCCCTGAGGGATGGGTCACTCGGCCCGGCAATATTTATGCAATCGGTTCTGGAATCGAATGAATTGGATTTAAACGCGCGCGAAAACGCACCGTAGCAGAATGGCCCTACAAGAGCACGAGGCCTAGAAAATCCAGACCGTCACAAGCACAGTCACCATCGCGGCCACAGTCATCAGCTGATAAACCACCTCGCTGTGCTGGTTCGCCTGCTTCATTGTGAGGTCGTGCCTTTGCACCGGAGGAAATGCGGATTGAGGATAAGATTGCATGGCTCGCTGGCCTTCCTTATGACACTTATAGAAACGTCGCCGGTGCGCAAAGGGTTCCGTATTTCCCTTATCTATGCTCAGTTTCGACAGATTTGAAAATCACTCGAAAGATGTAAGACGACTGGCCAGCGTTTCTTTTCTTTCTTACTATCGGCGATTGTCGCCAAAACTTGAACCTGTCTTCTATATCGGCGCCCCAAGGGGGATTCCTTCAGTAACGGGTGTAAAATCCGCTCGTGGAATCACATCCCGAAATCGACCCCCAACTCAACTTGGTCCCCCGCATCGAAACCCGCGACCGCAACTGGCTCCCCCTCGCCATCGCCGCCGGAGTTGTCGTGCTAGTAGCCGCCTCCGTGATCCTCATCTTCGAGCACGGACGCAAACCCGCCGTCGTCACCCCCGTCTCCGCAGCTCCCGATCCCTACGCCGCCAGCCTTCCCATCTCCGGCCTCGTCATGAGCGAGTCCGGCAACCTCGCCGGCGGCAAAGTCACCTATGTCGACGGACACATCGCTAACAAGGGAAACCGCACCATCTCCGGCCTCACCGTCCAGGTTCTTTTCCGCGACCCCGCCAAAGAGGTCACGCAGAACGAAACTCAGCCGCTCAAGCTCATCCGCACCCGCGATCCCTACGTCGATCTCCAGCCGGTCTCCGCCGCGCCGCTCCAACCCGGCGACGAACGCGATTTCCGTCTCATCTTCGACGCCGTCTCGCCCGACTGGAACGGAGCCTACCCCGAAATCCGCATCCTCCACGTCGATTCGAAGTAGCCCGAGGACCAACCCAAGTCAGCCGAGACGCCTTCCGACCTTTTACTTAGTAGAACTTACTTTGAATTGTAAAAATTACACCCGACGAGCTGCCTGGGGATTTTCAATCGACATCCATCCCCTTTCGCTGCCAAGCTCAAATCGCTGATTACAAACACACTAAGAATCCAGTTATCTCCGTCACACGCACCCCACCCCTTTTGGCATGGCTCTTGCTCTATACAGGGCGAGCCGCATTGAGAAGCTCTCGCAGTATCCCCGCGAATGCAACATCAAAGAGGCAACATAAGATGAGAAAACAATTCAGAGCTCCAAAGCTTTCCCCACGCCAGTGTGCTGTTGTTCTCCTGGCTTCAGCATTTGTTGTCCCGGCAATCGCGCTGCAGGCGCAGACTTCAACTCAGCCCCAGAGCGCACCCCCCGCGGCGACGTCGCAACAGCCAGCCTCGCCTTCCAACGCAATGCCTTCCGATAAAGAAGGATTCTGGGGCCACGTCAATCCCTTCGCCCGCAAAAAGTGGGTGAAGAAGCGCCTCGATCCCATCAATGACCGCCTCACCGAGCTCGATCAAGTGAACGCGAAGAACGCCACCGACATTAAGGACGTGGACGCCCGCGCGCAAGCCGGCATCCAGCACGCGCAGTCGACCGCCGACGCAGCCAACCAGGCAGCCACCGCGGCCGGAACACAGGCCCAGGCCGCCAGCACCGTCGCCCAGGGCGCATCCGGTCACGTTGACCATCTCAACACCACCGTCAATGGCATCGATCAGTATCACCAGATCAGCGAGGCAGATCTTCCTCTTCACAGCGCAATCCTGTCCAAGGACGCGAAGGCGCAGCTTGACACCCTGGCAACCAGCCTCGCCGGTCATCAGGGCTACATCGTAGAGATTGAAGCACACGCTCCGGGTGCCGGAGCCGTTGGTATCCAGAGTTCGCAGCGCCTCGCCGAGTCGGTCGA
>Ga0181520_10005765_pt1 | contig 19451 bp, 18 predicted proteins | sample PEATcosm2014_Bin_29_FD_132451 | JGI IMG/M metagenome (GOLD analysis project Ga0181520, IMG submission 132451) | Peatland microbial communities from MTU Mesocosm Facility, Houghton, MI, USA - PEATcosm2014_Bin02_30_metaG | ecosystem: Environmental > Terrestrial > Soil > Wetlands > Peat | place...
AGTGCGGGAAGAATGCGCGACTTCTTGGTACCCATGGGCCGTCCTCCACAAGTTCAAGTGTTGACAGTCCACGATACCACGCCGCTCAAAACGCTTCACACACGCCCACCGGAACGACACCAAAGTCATAACGACGAGGTTGATTTGACGAACTTCGCCGACCCGTTATTGGTGCTTTGCGCCATGCTGGGCCCGATGGATTCGAGCCGCTTTGCCTTCCGCATCCACCCAGCGCGGCGACATCCGGACTGAGCCCCAGCAGTCCGTCAATCCGGCGCCCCTTGCTTCCAGAGTTCCGCCAGTTCCTTCGCCCGACTGCCCTTGAAGCCGCTCATCGGGGCTCTCGCCGACGCCCGACACAAGTCGCCAAGAACCTCCCGCTTGTTCACGGAGGGGTGACGCTTGAGGAACTCGCTGAAGACGTGAGCGATCCTGACCCACATGGCCAGCTCGTGGTCGACATTGTAGTCGTAGAGGAAACCGACCTCAAACTTCTCCTATGCTTCCCAGTGCTGGGCACAGGTTTCCCAAATCCAACGGCAGACCGTCTCTTGAGCGGGCGTCAGCGACTCGTGCCATGCCCGTCCTTTCACCTGTTTAGAGTTGATGGCCCTAACGAGTGCTTCACCTGTCAAAGCCACCGGCTTGGCTCCGGACGGAAACTGCTTCGGTTGTTTAGCGGCGTCAAGCACCTCTTTCAAGGCTTCGGTAACGTTTATCTCACTCCCACTCCATGCAGTTTCGGCGTCCTGGAGCAGAGAATACCCCGGCCGATGCCATCCGACACGAGTCAATTTGCCCACCGAGTGAGGTTATTCTCCATCTTCTGCTTCTCAGAGTACTTGGTACAGTGGCGGCTCGGGCCCAGCGCCGCCAGATCTGAAGCCTCAGCGTTGAGTTCCGTCGCCAGCACCGTTGCATCCTGCTGCTGCATGGAATCCGCGGGCAAACTGCCCCAGAGGCGTCGGACATCGCCACGTACGAGTTCTTTCGCAATCAGAGAGAAATCGCCGCAAGTAGGCCGGGGACCCCTCTTCGGGCAGCGGTCCAAAGGAAATAACGGAAATAATTTTTCGATTGTTGGTTTTGAAATTTGCCATATAACACGGCCACATGAACGGCGACGCGCTTGTCGCGAACACGTTACACCAGAGATTTTAGTTGATGTCGCTTGTTTCGATAAGCGAAATCGCGAGAGGTTCCTCCTTCGCGTAGGCACCACTGTCTTGCTCAAAACGCTGCCACGATGCGTTGAGTAGTCCAATAATGCTGCTACCGGCAGTCAGTTCTGTCGCTACAGCTTCTTCGGGAAGGATACCTTTGGCCCCAGCTTCCTCCACCATGTCGTCCAACATTTTGTCCAGCGGCGCGGATAGCTCGTTCGACCAAGTACCTTCGTAGTCTTCCGTGACCCTGAGCAACCTCGCAGTGGCGTTCCAATCCGCTTCGACCTTCGCTGCCGCTCCCTCAAATCCCAGGCGCCGCGCGCGGCACAGCAGAGATCGAATCCGCAACCATCCTACGGGATGCTCTCTGAGCACAAGCTTCTCGCGCGGCACATAAAACGCGTGCGTACCTTGCAGACGGAAATAGCTTGCGAACGCTTTTAGAAAACAGGGACCACCAATGCGCAACCCGATGGCGTCACAAAAAAACTCCTGGCACCACGGATAGCAGGTTAGGACGAGTTGGGCCTGAAATGCGTCCTCTTGGGCGGCAACTGCCCCTTGGCGCCGAGTTGGCGGGGCGAAGACGTTCGCGACCGTTTCCTGAAACTCTAACACCAAGTCATCCATTTCATGGCGATGAACCGCGTAGAGCAGGTGCCCAAACTCGTGGAACAGCAGTGGCAGATACAATAACGTTCGTCGACGGGAGCACGGCAAGAAGAACAACGAAGGATATCGCAGGTCCGGGTAGATCCCAAATTGTCCATCCGAGAGAGCAAATGCCCGCCGAGCAGTTGGCGGATGCTCGTCGTGAAGCCAGCGTAAGACGATCAACGCTAGGCGATCATCTTCCCGACTCCGCAGCAACGGACCAGCATAGTATGCATTGATGACTTCCAGTTCTTTCATCACTCGCTGCGTCTGCCGCAGCACGTTCTCAAACGTATCAGGGTGATCGTAAGACAAATCCTTCAAATTGCGCCGCACCTGCCGCCGAAGCTCCTCGCACACTGCCTCAATTTCGCTCCGATACCCAGTCAGCTCACCTGGAATCCGTGCTTGGCCAAGCAAGTGCTGGAGCGTGCCAATTTGATGGCACAGGTCTTCATTCGATCGCGTCAATTCCGTCCGCATCAGATTTCTTCCAGGATGGCCGAGACGTCCGTCTGCTGGTGTCGTTCCACGATTCGCCGCAGTTCATCCAAGCTTTCCAACAGTTCTCGTCTGGTTCGCTTGTCGGGGGCATCTAATAGAGTCGCCGCAGTCTGGGCACCGACGCGCATCAGTGAAGATCTGAAATTGCTGCGATCATTTCTTGCCGATCGATACGTGTCGAGCAATTCCTTGAAGCGAGGGTCAATGCCCGTTATTTTGCCCGCATCAGCGGCAGCGGACGCCTCACCGAGCCGCAATAAGAACCGTGATAGTTCGTCACGCGCCCGTCGCGCTAGTTGCTGTCGCTCCACGTCCTCAATACCTGCCATCGCGAATTTTGTAGCGATCGCCAAGTCGTCAATCGCAGCCAAGACGCGCTGATCGGAGAAAAAGCTCTGGATGTCCAGCCAATGCTGTCTCATGGTCTCCTCCCTTTTTTGCTCCTACCGGAGTCCACGCACTTCCATTGCCATCCGACGTGTAAGTTCGTGATCGGCATCACGCATCGGCTGGGCGTCGCGGTAGGCTTTCTTGGGGCTAAGCCAGTTATGCTGCGCAAGTGCGAACACGCCAGTGGCGGCACGTCCAATATCGCTGTTCTCACGTCCCACCAATAGCACGGGATCCGCGGTCCCTCCGCGTCCTAGCGTCGCGGCTCCCGTCAGACACGTCAAGACGGTCCGGCGATCCAGGAAGATCGCGCGGCCCTCTAGAACATTGGTTGTCTCTTCCCCGGACACCTGCCACATCCGCAAGTCCTTGACAGTACGTTTGTGATAATCAACCACATCGATTGCCGCCCCCTGTGCCAGCACGTCGATCTTCTTCCATAGGTCAATTGCTCGGTTGATCGCTTGCGGTTCGTCCCCGCACTCGTGCCCGTCCCGCAGTACCAGCAAGGACCGCAGCGGTGAAAGACGAAGTCCGTGCAGCGCGTCCGGGATTCTCGCGATCTTGTCAGCCAACTGAACGCTCTCGATCGTTTCTCGCCGCGTATCAGGTTTCGTCCAGCAATCGAGATAGCGCCAGAAGCCGGCACGCCCGGGATGGGTCGTTGCATCGCGACAGATCAGGAACGACACCCCGCAGAATCGGCGATCCTCGGAGACATCGATCGCCAAGCATGCCTCATATGGCCACTGGTCAATCCGGAATGGAATGACCCCCATTTGGTCCAGGAGGTCGAGGACTGTGTGAAAGACCACATCACGCCAGGACTGTTCGGCCTCGGCTTTCTCTCGATGGTTCCGCGCCGAACGCATTCGGCTCCAAATACGAACAAGTGCGTGGCGAGTCACCCGTTTCATGGTCCAATCCCGCAAGTCGTCGGACAGCAAGTAGTAGGCAGCCCCGTCGAAATCACGATCATCAAAGATGATGAGACAGTTGCCGGGAATGCGAGGCTTCAGGAGACGCGAGATTTCCTTTGCGCTGTCTGCGGTCTCCACCTTGATCGTCAAGTGCTGTTTCGTCACGTGCTCTAAATCGCGTGCGATTGCCTCGACGAACGCATCTTGTGCCTCCAGGGACCAACCACGCCCAGCGCGCGGCACAACCATCACCACTTCACGAGTAGCGGCTGGATTGAATCGGTACACGCCATGCTCGTGGAGGAGTGCCTCCCGATCCCGGAAATAGCGGCGATACTCGGCGAAGGCTACGTCCGCGGGTGGTTCCAAACGGTACCCGTTGCCGAACAGCAATGCCGGAGGAACTAGTTGAACGGTTTCGTCTGTCCTCGGTTGCCAAAGGCTCGGTGAGGCCGAAAGGCCCATTGCGTCAATGGTTTTTGACGTTTGGAGTGACCATCGATTCTGGATGAATGCCCGCCGCGATTCGGGCGACATCGCGAGTCGGCGCATCTTGCGAGGCATGTGAGAAGGATCTAGCCGGAGCCGCAGTCGCAACAGCTTGGCTGCGACGAGAACCGGCCGCTCGCCCCAGTCAAAATTGACCCTGACCACAGCGTCACCGGCGGACACGGGTAGTTTGACATTGTCGCGATGATAGTACTCTAGAAGCGAACTGTAGCGCCGACCGCGGACGATGATCGAGCCCGTTGTGTCACAGGTCATGTCGTCGGCGAAAGCATAAAAATGACACTTCGATCGCCTAGCTTGGCCTGTGTTGTAAATGAGCGTCCCCCAACGCCCGTTGGCCTTCCCTCGAAGCTCATCGAACCGTTGGCGTGATTGCCGGTCGCGCAGGAAATCGGCGACTGTGTGCTCTGTGCAGAGCAGGTGGCCACCATCGTAGGCAACGCCGAGAGAACCTTCGCTCAGCGTGCATGTTGACACCGATAGTCGGGGCAACAGCATTACCCCTTCGTCCACAGCAACCGGCCTGTCAGAATACCAATGGCGCGTCGACTCCGAAAGCCACCAATACTCACCTGCATGCTCCATTTCAACAACAATGGCCTTTTGTAGTAACTCGGCAGCCGTCTGTGCTTCCCGAACAGTCTGCAGATCAAGTTCTCCGTCGTAACGGGAGGGTGACAAGCACGCATGCCACCCTTCCCCAGTTGCCTCCTGGCGAACCACCGCCAACCCACTGGGAACCAGAATTTCACTTGTGTCCCAGGGGGACGGGACAGCAGCAATGCGGTCGCTCCGCAATCGGCTGCATACCTTCTGTCGAAGGTCAGGACAACGATCATTAGACTCCAGTCGTACTCGCCGTACAGGGAGCTTTCCACCCTGCGATTGGACGAGTCGAAGGTTGGTCTCAATTATGTCGACTCCGCGACCGCGGCGCACATTCCTTGATACCGGCATTGATGACATACCTTCTCCTTATGACATGGAGGAAACGCATCAAAACAGCCCTGCACCCCGTATTCGTGCAGTTCCTCCATTCGCCTCACGTCCTGATGTAATCGGGCTCGGCAACGGTTGATCAGTCGCTCGGATATCACTAGGGGCGGTTCGGCAACTCCATCACCAAGAAACACCCTCTGAACGCTGACCTGGGGTGCAGAAACGTGGAATCGTTCGGTTGCCCACCAACCATACAGCACGAGTTGCAAGCTCTCCTGGTCACCAACCGAGCCGCCCATCTTCCAGTCAACAATCCGAATTCCTTGATCCTTTCGACACCAGCCGTCAATCCGTCCGCCAATTGTAAATTCCCCGATCTTCGGAAGACCTGAAACCGAGTCCTCCGCTTGGGCCTCGTCGCCAGCCCACAACTCGCGGACGAGACTGGAGATCTCCGGGGTTCGGAAGTAGTTCGCGACGGCAATGCCAAGCTTCTCGCGAGCGGCGCTGATGGTCTCCTCTGCGTCTGACAATTGGTAATAATGCTCCATCAAACGCGGCACGCTCGCATCTCTTTCGTCGTCCCTCACTCGGCTCGCGCTGATAATTTGGTCGAAACGTTGCGCGGCCGTCCGCTCAAACCACTCGGGCTGCCAGTCACGATGCTGCCAATGCTGCGCGATGACACTGTGCAATACCTGACCAGCGGACTGGAATGCTGAGGAAAGGGCTTTGCACGCAGCCGCAGCAGAGGAATCGCCGGCTTCCAAGCGACTATGCACGAGGCTTGGCGATTCCTCGAATAGCGATCGCTGAGGCGTGGCTGGAGGCGGATCGTAACCGGCCGCATAGTACTCGTAGAAGTACTGACGGACACAGCGGTCAAGCGTCGACCGCTTCGTATGGGAATACACTTTCCGCATATCAAGGACGCCTCGTAGGACGTTGTTGCGGTTGTTCACGCAGGCTCTTGAGTTTCCCTCGCATTTGCTCCCACTCTGTGTTGCTCAACGAAAGCGAGGAGGCTTCTTGGAGGAATCGCACCGCCGCAGGATTCGCCGAAAGCGCGGACCCGACGCCCCCGGGCAGTTTCTGGGCGGCGGCGAGCAATTCCTCGCTGGGACACCCGACGCTCTCGGCAAGCCGAACGACAGTGTCCGCCGCTGGGGGGGGCAATCGGTCGTTTTCGAGCTTGCTGATATACGAAAAATCGACCCCTACCAGATCCGCCAGCCTTCGCTGACTGATCTGCGCATGACGCCGTTTCTCACGCAGTACGATGCCAAATGTAGTGCTCATGTTGATATTATACTCAACGTTGAGTTTTTAGTCAATCCTATTCACCAAAAGCATCGCGGGATGCCAGCTCGTGGGAAACGAGCCGATGGAGAATCGCTCATGAGCCCTGGCTACAGAGTGGGGGTGGACGCTATCCGACAAGACTCAACTCGCACCCCCTAAGCGACTTATATTCCACCATTTAGAGCCGTATCAACACCTGCTAAAATGGCGGTTCGGGCCCAAAGCGAGGGATGGATAGGATTAGGTAATCACTATGGCCAAGAAAGCCGCAGGTATAGCCCCGCTGTCCGTCGTTGTGTGCAGTGATCTCGCGCAAACGCATGGAGCATGCGAGTAACCGCCTTCCTAATATTCACACCGTTCGAGTCACGCAGCTCACCCCTCGCTGGTGGTGTCAACGATTGACAGCACCCTTTAACAACTGTCAAATACCGTCGCCTTAACCCTCCGCGAAGACGGCGTTGTGATGGATGATATGGTCTTTATTTCCACAGAGTCTAACAACGTACTCAGCAACAGCATCATTCGCGCCGGTGACGTACTCACGGTTCCCTCTGGGTATCCGGGAACTACGTGCGTTGTGCCAGATCATTTGGACGGTGCCAACTGCATCGATCTCATCATCTCAAGACCAGTCCCGTGCATGACTCCCGACTTCCTTTCGCTGTGGATCAATTTGCCGTTTCGCAAGGATCAGGTCTTACGTGTTCAGGGATGCCTGCCCCAGCAGCACTTCAAGGTCGGCGAGATGAAAAGCCTCTTGGTGACCCGTCCGGACAAGGCAGTGCAGTCAAAAACAGTCTATCGCGTTGCGAACGTTGATGGACGCGTGAAACGCGAGAATAGGAACGGCGACAAACTCGGCCTGCTCAAGTCCGGCATGATGTCTGACCTACTGTCCGGCCGGATTCACGTCCACACATAAAGAATTGAGGGATACTATGGACTTCCAAGCACTACTTGATCAACTGCCGAACTGTCCCGGGCCCAATGTGCTCCCAATTGTCGAAAGCCCTATTGGCTTTAGGTATGTCGCACATGGCCTTCCAGAGTTCGTTGGTCCAGACCTCACCCTGAGTACCGAGATTGATCAGCCGCCCACACCGCGGATCATGATTATCTCGGCAGCTGGAGCCGTCGGTAAGTCAACCCTTGCCAAGGAGATCGCAGCTCGGAAGCAATCGCCGATCTGGGACTTGGCCAGAGCTTTAGCTGCGCGAATACCTGACGCCGCAGAGCAAGTTCGTCGAAAATCGCGTCTCCGCGAGTGACTATAAACCATCTCGTCTTCTGGCAGACTTTTACATCTGGATTGGCGAGGAGCGCAACGAGGAAGTAGTTCCCGAGAAGCATATCGGTTTGTTGTACGATTCACTCTTGGCTGGCGAAACAGAGTCATTGCGTGTTCGGCTGTCCATCGAGTCAGGCGATCCTGAAGACGAGGGCGAGGAAGCGTCGGATGGCGAAGGGGAATTTGAGTTGGTCTACACCACCACTGGGGAATCGGAGGAAGAGCAGATTGAGACACGTACATTCAGAATCGTTGAAGAGCATGGCGTCACCGTTTTTGCCCGGCAGCTCAAGGAGGCCACCATCGCTACGAAGGGCAAGGTAGTCCTTGGGACGCAGGTCGATGATTTCGAGATTGGCCCGTCGGTAGATATCCGTTGTCGTATGATCGAGATTCCCTCGAAAGGTTTTGTGGTCCGAGCAGGGAGAGCCAAATCGCATGAAAGCGATGGAGTCGTATTGGAAGCAGCAGGGTGCATCTCGAATGTGTCTAGGAAACCATTAGTAAGAGGCTCATTGGTTGTCTCATGGCCCGGCGCGCAGGCCTATCCCTGGAGTGATTTCGCGGCTGAAGCTCCTGAAGGAGCGGCCGACGGGGCACGAATGCACGAAGTCCTTCGCCGTTTTCGGCGAATCGTTACCAGCTTGCGATCGCACAAGAAGGGGGGACTAGCCCGATTTCAGGATAAGGTCGAGCATAGGCGCGTTCTCAAGAACAGGGTTGGCCGTGCATTGCTCAATCAACTCTTGGCAGACGGGATCATAAGACTTGAGAACAAGTTTTATCACTGGTGTCCGGATCGCGCGGATGCTCTCCTCAGAGTGTCTTGGGATGCCTTGCGGCAGCGAAGAGTCACTCCGGAGCTAAATGCATACTTGAGCAGGTTCGTCGAGGGCCATCCAGAACTTTTTGAGTCGTGACAGTCGGCAGGTGTCCGGGCTTCAACAATCGGTAAAGCGACCTTCGGCAACAGCAGCAGACGGAAGTGGGATCGCCGCTAGTGCCGGTACAGAAGCGATCCCCCCGCCTCGTAGCTACCGTTCGCCAGCTTCTCATTCCCCTGCCATTCAGACCGGACCAGCCATTCCTAACGGCTGAATGAGCCTTCGGCCACCCCGTTCCCGCTCTACCTTGGGGGCGGCCTTTCGCTGGGGGACCACACCCGATTCCCAGACCCCAAACTGGAGATCAACATGATTCCTGGCCGACGCACGTCCAAGCTGAAAATCCTTTGGCGGATTTCTGTCGTCCCAATCGGGATAATACTGTTCTGGGCTGGCATGTTGTCGTTGGGCGGCAACTACCACATCGTGCGTGCCATTTTGGTCGGTGGTTTCGGTACGCTTGCCGTCATCTTGTTCTTCTTGTGGGCATTCACGAACACCATGACGGCCCTGACGATGCCCAAGGTCTGGCTGCTCATCAAACGGGGCGGGGGCGACCCCTGGTTTGACTCGTTGCCTCCACCGATCAACAACGATCCGCCCGAGGTTCGCTATCAGGAACTTTATCGAGAAAAGCTGCGGCAGGAGAACGACTGGCTCTTGCAGCCACTTGTGCCACCGAAATCTCAAAATGACCCGAAAGATGCGACGAGAGGGATCGACGACCCAAATATAATCTGAAGCCACTATGGAAATCTTCTTGTTGATCCTTGCCGTCATCGTACTCGCCTCACTTCAATATCAGATTGACTTGAAGTGCCTCCACGACGACTACGAAAAATGGAAGCACCGCCGAAAATGACGACCCGATACATCTGTACTCGATGCAAGGGTGCCAACTGTCCTCGTTGCGGTGGGCGAGGATGGGTTGCTGAGTTCCTCGTCCACGTCGAGCGGACGAACTCGCTCACCGAAGCCGTCGCCAAGAACTTGATCCAGAAGAAGATTGCCGCGCTGGGACAAGACGAGTGGGCCAGACGGGCGGCCAAGGAGAACCTGACGACAGATCAGTTCAGCGCGATCGAGGTATGGCAGGCCACCGGACCGGTCAAGTACCAGTTCATGGCCTTGACGGATGAGGTGGTCGACGCTCTCGCAGATTTGATTGGGATCGAAGTACCGCCGATTTTCATGGAAGATCGCCCAAAGTTGAAGGTGGTTGGCTGAGGGACGGCGATCCGACCAGGGGAACGCCAATCACACCCCCACCGGCACCGCCGCCGCGAACTCTCCATAACGACGCCCTGGCACAAACAATCTTCCTCCCGCTCTCGTCTGCTTCTCCTGCAAGACGCCATCCGCGACCATCCTCGCCAACACGTCAGCCAGTCGGTTCGGGTGAGGGCTGGTTGCATCACGTGGCGGGCGTTCCAACCATCGGCGGCGCGCTTTGCCAAGGATGTCGAGAGTCAACCGCTGCCCGTGCCTCTCCATCACGTCAATGATCGAGCGGTAGTCCTGCTCATCGGGTAGAAGCTGTTCCGGCTTCGGCTGAACGGGTTGATAACGACTACGTGCCGCTGTAGGATCGGGGGCGGTGGGATCGAAATTCTTGAAGCGGTCAAGGAGACCGAGCAACCGTCGGTTGTCGGTGGCACTCGCGTATTGCTGGATCGTCGAGATAATCATTTGCCTTCCCGCGTCGCTGGCACGCCGCCCATATGTGGATCGTGTCGATCTGGTCTGCTCACCGGAGAGAATGCTGGTAAACAAATTGACAAGTGGCAGTTCCGGATGTTCCCTCTCCTGCCGACGAAGCAAGGAAATAATGTCGCCTATGAGTTCCGCCCAATCCCCGGATGCTCGATCTGGAATCTGATCTGCATTCACGCTATTCGGTTCTGGGTCTGTTCCCCTATATCCGGGCGAGATTGACACGGTACCTGGGCGCCGCTGGACGTAGGCGAGCCGGGGAATCTTGCCAGAGCAAATTGCGGCCAAATCATGACGGAGATACAATTTGAACCTCGCCTCCAATGGATTGCCTTGCTGCAAGTTCCAGGAGTAGTTCGGGTCGATGTCGAACAGCGTCTTACGGGGTTGTCCGCGCTCGCCAACGGGCGAAAGCATGTTCATGGCGATGTACTGCAACGCATCTTCAGGGTCGCAACGATAGGTGCAGCCGTGGCGGAACAAGCTTCCCACGATATAGTTTACAAAGGAGAAGGACTTCAGCGAGGCGAAGGTATTGCGTAGAACGGGATCGGTCGTCCTTTGGATGAGAGCATCCAGTTGCCGTTGGAACTCTCGTTCGTAGGATTGCACCACGGCTGGATCGACCAGCGTCCGTTCGAGTATGATGAGGAATTGTCTGAAGTCCACATAATATGTAGGGGACGAGCCAGTGGATTTCGATGAGGAGGAATTGGCGTAGCAGCGAGGAGGAGGCAGACGAGCAGATTAGGCTGCGAGCCTAAGTGTGAAGACGATTTTTTCCACCGGTATTTTTTACCCTTGCCTTTCGGAGATTGCTTCAGCTCTATCAGTGATCGCAAGAGTTTCCGAGTTTCCAGAAATGCGACAACAGGGCAAATAAAAAGCGGCGGGTACGCTATCCTCCAGCCAGCCAGTAGGGGCCCCCGGTCTCCCAGGATTCCGCTGGAATTTCTCAATTACTTCTTTTGCGACAAGAACGCTCTTGGTTTTAGGGGCGCTCCTCGAAAGCCCTTTCCTAGCTCTTCCGTTCGGTCGTCGCGCTCCCTGAGTGGAGACCATGTTGGTTGTTTGGGAGAAAGTGCACTGAAGTCTATAGTATATATATAGAGATGAGTGCACTATCTTGCTGGTCACGGTAGTGAGCAGCAACTGCACTCAGGGAGCGGAAGGGTCAGGCTGGCTATCCCAGGAGGGAGCGAGGTGGTTTTCTTCCAACCAAGCATTCGATGGTCGGTCATCGCCTGAGCCGAAATGCGTGGTCTCCACAATCCTCGGACGCAGGATGGCACCGATTTGGTCAATTACCTATATGCCGATCACACAGCCGCCCAGTAGAGCGCGCCTTTTTGGGGCAGCTTCCAGTTCCTGAGAATCGCCTTGGCGCTCGCTGGAACGGGCGACTTGGACGCGGTATCGGGAAGGAAGAATGCCGTGGCGGAGCGGCTCGCTCGTCACCGGCTTCTCCAGTTTGACTTGGTACTGTCGTCCTTCATCAGGGTTCCGGGAGCAGTTCCATGCCGTTGGGCTGCATCCGAGGCTGGATCGGAGGTGATGGTATGGCGCCAGAATCAATTGTAAGGGGTCTAATTTCAATTCTGATGAATTCCGAGCATCGCCAAGGCAGTTTTGGTCATTTGGTTCATTACGATAATTCGGAAAAGAAATATGTTCCTGAATCGAGTTGCAACAGGATCCGCTACGGGTTCATTTGCAGTGTCACGCGAAGTGTTCGGCACGATTGTCGTCCGCTGGAAAGTTCCCGTCATGATATGGCACTCCAGGAAAGGGCCGAAAGGAAAGGAGAGGATAACCCCGCCGACATTTTGGGTATGCCTCGGACCGGGCTCGATCTTGGTTCGATGCAACCGCGGCAAGTTTCAAGCACCGGCCGCTAAGCCGACCAGGCTTGATGCTCCAAGTTCCCGAACCGCTCTTAATGCCACTTTGGCCTATTTTAGCGGAGAGCGACTTGCCGGACCAGTTACTCGATGTTCCGCCGATTGCGCGCGATGAGCGACCTTGCGGAAAGCGAAGTTATCCATTGCGGTTGATTTTCATCACTATCGTGCTGGTCTGACTCGCTGATATTCGGCCTGGATTTCGTCCGCGCCGAGCGTGCGGGTCCAGATCTTCAGCTCGTCCATCAGGCCCGTAAAGATCCCAGGCGCGTTGCCCTTGGGCGAATCGCCACCCCATTCCTCGCGGCCGAGGATGAGCGGCTCGTCGTTCATCGTACGATCCAAGGCGATCTTGTTCTCGGCAACCTGGCGGCCGTCGGCATAGATCACGACTCCCGCGCCGCGACGGATCGCGACGGCCACGTGGGTCCACCGATTCGCTTTCAGCACCGGGGGCGAGCCGAAGTTGAACGACCATCCCCCTTTCACGTCGCCAGCCTCGAAGCTGATGGCTGCGCCGCCTTGGGTAATCACCAGCGGCGTCATCGCGCCGGTGAAGCGTTTGACGACCAGACCTTGACGGCCGGTCAGCTTCGCCGGCTTGAGCCAGAACGAGACGGTCAGGTCGGGCGCGTTGAACACGGCCGGCTCCTCGACGCGGAGATAACCCTTGCCGTCGAACCGAGCGGCATGCCCCCGCACGCCATCGGCCTGGCCGACGCCCCCTTCCACGACCGCCAAGAAGCCGTTGCCCGAGCCGTCGGCGAAGCTGCCGTCCTCGAGCGCGTCGAACGTCCAGTGGGCCACCGGATCCGGGCGTTCGAGGAAGCGTCTCATCCGCTCCTCGGCCGCCTTGCGCGACGACTGTTCGTCGACCACGGGATATTTCACGTCATGGAACGTGTTGTTCACGGCGAGTACGTCGCGGGCCTCGCGGCTGACGAAGATCCCCTGATCGACGTCTTCGATCCGGTTTCGCTCGACGACCACGTCGCGGCACTGGCCGGTCACGCGGATCTGGGCATGGTTATTCAAGTGGTTGTCCCTGATGACGCTGCCGCGATTCATCGAGCCGGCATACGGCGGCGCCGTGCCGCTGGCCACTTCGAGCACGGCGTCGGCGGCCGAGTCGACGTGATAGTAGTTTCCTTCAAGGATTTCGTTACCGAGGAACTGGCAGAACCAACTCGGCTGAAATCCTTCGTACCACATGCCCAGGCCACGAAAGCCCTGCATACGGGTTGCACGGTTTCCGACGGCGAGGCACTCGATCGAAGTGCCGAAGAACTGCATGGCTCCGGTGTCGGTGAACTCGTTGTCGAGGATCATGTAACGGCCCTGAAAGGCGGTAATGCACAGTTCGGACGCCGCGTCCGGCGCTACGGTCCACGGCCGGTCCAGTTCGACCGTCGTGCCGGAGTGGCGAACGATGCGGCGATACTGGCCGGCGCCGCGGCCCTGGAGTACGCACACGAGGGCCCCGGCCCAATTCCGTCCGGTCCATTTTGGCTCGGCTGTCAGATCGAGCGTCGTGCCGTGCGCCGAACGGATTTTGCCGAAGTAGGCGTCACCGCCGGCGTCGCTGGTCATGGCCTCGCGGTCCCAACCGTGCATCAGGCGAAGGCGATTGTGGGAGAAATAGACGTTCTCGGACGACATGGAGCCGTCGAGGCAGTTCAGGCCGCCGCCGGTCGACATCAAATCGGCGCCCATGAGCAGATTGTCCTCGAAGCATAGGCCGTCGCTGCCGGAAATGCAGTACCAGCCCCAACGGCCGTTGGCGAGCGTGCTGTTGCGAACCGTTCCGCCGCGAACCCGGCTCAAATACAACGCCCGCCCGCTGCCATAGAGATCGCAATCGACGATTTCGACGTTTGGCCCGCCCAGCCGTACCGTATCGCCTCCGCCGGTCCCGAGTTGCTGCGCTTCGCGGAATCGGGCGTCGACCTGCTCCACGGTCGGGTGGCCGCGAAACACGTTGGCACGAACCCGCACGCCCCGCAAGAACACGTCGCCGGCGCCGGGTTTGTCCCCCAAGTCACCGACGATGACGTGACGATAATTCTGTGCATAGAGGGTCAGTTCCTCGATGCCGAAGGAATTCGTGCCCGCCACGAGCGCATCGGGCGGCTTCGGCAGATCGTTCCAGGCCAGGCACGTTCGCTGTCGGTCGTCGCCGCGAAGCACTGTGAAGCGTGGGACTTTCAGCCCGCCGGAGAGCCGGTATCGCCCCGAGGGAAATACGACCTGTCCGCCGCCGTTCTGCCGGGCCTTGGCCAGCGCCGCTCGCACTGCTGCGGTGTCGTCCTTCACGCCGTCGCCCGCCGCGCCGGAATCTTTCACATTGAAAACGGTCTGCGGCCAGGGGTGCGGCATTGCGACATGCACTGCAACAGGTTTGCTCCAGCCTGACGGACCGCCCCGTCCGCTGTGGATCCGAAGCATGTATTGGCCGGGCGGAAGATCCGAGGGCAACGTTACCTTGCCCGTGTAGCCGTCGGCGGATAGTGTCAATGTCACCGTCTTGGCGCCGACCAACCGGGCTGCGGGCGCTACGCTCCCGTTCACCTTCGAGCCGAGGTTTTTACCGAACACGCGAATCCAGCCGCCGGGGCTCGCCTCGATGCCGAGGTCGCCCTGCGTCCACCAGATTTGCGGCACATTCAAGAGCGCAACGACGGCTGCGTTGCCCTTGGTGATGCGAACCGCGAAGATGCCCGGCTTCCACTCGGCCGGCAGCGTGAATTTCAGCGACTGCTCGGTCGCTGGGGCCACGGCCAGACGCTGCCAAGATTCCGGCCAAGCTGCCGGGGCCTCGGATGGTTCGCCGGTCGGTCCGTCGGTCAAGCGAGCGGTCTCGACGACGGCTTGAGCGCCGAAGCCCTCGCCGATTGCCATCGCCGTCTCTCCCGGACGGATGGGATCACTGGCCCAGAACACGGCCATCTCGCCGGCGGACAAGGGGGCGACGGCCGTGAGAAGCAAGGCTGTGATCAGCGTCGTTTTGGAGGCGATCATAGGGATGTCCTTTGGCGAAAGCGTTCGTCGGGAATTTTGTTTGCAGATCGTCAGGGCGTCTGAGGCTCGCGTGACCTTCTATCTGACATTTTCCAGATGCCCTGAATGTGACACCAATCCAGGCTCGTTTGGCCATTTATCTTACCATAGCGTCCGCCCCTGTGCCGTGCCACGACCGTTGTAAAGTCGGACCAGTATTTCAAACGCCAGGAGAGATTCGTGACCACGAAGCCGATACGAGGACATCACCGCTCCGTGATGCCATTCCACCTTGGCGATGACACGTTGGGAATTACGCCAGGACTTCGCTTGGTATTGGAAGCTGCAGTAAAGAAACTTCGGTAGACGGCACCGACCGATGCCCCGGCTGAGGGACTGTGCCTTTCCGCTGTGCCAGATTGGCCTCCATGACCGTTCCTTGGCACGACTTGGTCGCGTCGGAAAACGTGTGCCGGATTGAGGTCGTATTCTGACACTTCTCGGAAAACGTACCACTACCCAGACACTAGGCAGGAAGATGCACCGAGACCGTCCGAGTTCGGCAGGGCTCGCGAATGGAGCGGTAGAGGGGTGAACTGACAGGGCTGGTGACTGTACTGTGTCTCCTCCCCCAGCTGAGACGGAAATACCGTAAGCCGATTGCAGAACTGATAGTACGACCCGAGCCAGCCGCAGTTGTCTGGTACCGGTCACACACGCCATTACTGCTCAACCACCACCGACTGGGCAAGCGCCGGGGCGGTGGGCGGAAACGCGAGCGATTTGTCGCCCACCGTGGCTCGGATATAGTACTCGAAATCGGCCCGGACGGCCTCGGCCGGCAGCGCGACCCTGTAGACGCCGCGGGCCACGTGCACAAGCGGCGTGGCGGAAAAATCGCCCCTGCCCAAGGGACGCCAATAGATGGCCGCCTCGGCCGGCTGGCCGCCAAGGACGGTCACCGTCAGCCTGAAGGGCTCGCCGGAAACGATGCCGGTGCGAACCTCGCGAACGAACAGCCGGGACTCGCCCAGATATTGCTTGGATGGCATGGCATCGGCCGGCAGGTCCTCGCCCAGTAGCTTGGCCAGCTCCTGGCCGGGCTTGGTCAGCAGGATCGGCAAGGTTTGTTGCTGCCAGTTGCACACATTCCCCATCTCACCGGGGTTCGTGACCGTCGCCAGCAAGTAACGATGCAATTCGGCAAAGGCCGCCACCAACTCCTTCCGCACCGGCAAGACCGATTTGCGGGCGAGCTTCTTCTGCGTCTCGGGGTTCTTTTCGGCCTTGGCTTTGGCCAACGCCGCGTTGAACCGGGCCCAAACGCAACGCACCTGGCCGATCGAACGGAGGCAACGGAATTGGTTCACCCAATAATCAAAACGCTCGAGATTGCCCAAGCCGGTGACTTGCGGCCGAAGGGCGGCCAACTGGTCGACAAAGGCATAGACCTGCTGGGCTTGGTGCCACGGCGCCGGGTCGGGCCGAATGCTGCCTGGCCCAGTCACCCACTCCACCGGGCGCGGCAGGTGGCTATCGAGCCGGGTGAAGATGGCGGCAATCGGCTCGGCCGCCTCGGGACCGAACTCCGAGCGGGCCCAGTCGGCATAGAAATCAGCGATCGGCGAGTAACGCATCTTGCCGTCGGGCCCAGCCGTTTCCTGGCCTTGCCAGCCGGTCTGGTCCCAGGCGGCCTTGGCCAGCGCCAAGACGTTGGGGCCCAGCACCCGGGTCCGCCAGTGGATGCCTATCAGGCCAGTGCAGCCGTACTGCCGGGCGTCCAGGGCATCGCGGCGTATGCGCGCGGCCCAGAGTTGCGGCACGGTCAGCCGGTCATCATCTTCCATCCACGTGATGGCCCATTTCGGCCGGCCTTCGACCTTGGCGAATTCCGGTTCGACCGGCGTATTGCCCCCCGTGAGGCTGAGGCAACTCATGGGCATCTGCTTGGGCAGAAACTGGTCGAACAGCGCCGGGCTTTGCGGCGGCCCCAACACCCAGCCGCACGTGGCGAACGTAAACGGAGCTTGGGTTTGCTTCGCCGCCGCCAGGACGGCCCGAAAGTCGGCCATCGTCGCGTCGATCTGCTGCTGCGTGAACGGCCGGTACTTCCAGCCTTCCGGTGTCCAGAGCCAATAGTAGTCTAGCGGATGAATCTTGGCGATCCGCTGGAACATCCCCTCGTAGATCGACTGCACGACGGTCGGGTCGGCCGGGTTCTTGCCCGCCGCCTGTAAACGCTTCTTGACCGGCGCGGGCACGATCAAGGGCGTTTCGGTGCCGATGCAGGTCTTGATGCCCAGCCGGTGGGCGAAGGTGAACACGTCGCTCAGCAGCGCGCCCATCCGCTCGAAGAGGGCGTTGCACTGTTCGGGCGACATCTTTTGCCACGGATACGTGCCGCGCATGTAGTTGGCCCCGTAGTCGTCGCGGTCGAACAACTCAGCCGCCCCGAAGAAGAACTCGGCCGTATTGCCCGACTGGTATCCCCACGCCGGCGGATTGTTGCTGGTGGTGAAATGCCGGGCGGGATAACTCGCCTTCACTTTGCCGTCCGGCGAAAGCTCGTCGGGCGGGCCAATCCACACGAGCGGTTCCGGCCCGACGCCGCTCTCCGGATAAGTGTGCAGGCCGAAGAAGTTCATCCCCATCTTGGGCAACTGGCCGAGGATGGCTTTGTACGTCGAGCGGTTCCACCAGTCGGGCCCTTCGGGAAAATCGTGGAACGGCTGGATTCCTCGCCGATCGAACAGCGGGCGGCGGGTCTCGTCCAGCACCGGCAACTCCAGGGCCGTCCGCTGGTCCGGCACCACGTCGCCGTGCATGTAGAAGCGAACGCCCAAGTGCTCGGCGAAGCGATACGCCCCATACAACGTCCCGATGGGGTCTCCGCCGGCGATCAACAAGACCGTTCGGCCGTCATGCGCGAGCGTTTTGAGCAGATACTGTTCGGCCGCCAGGCCGTCGACCGCCGCTTTAAGCTTCGCGTCGGTCAACAACGCTTGCACCACGGTTCGATCCTTGGTGCCGAGCACGATCAGCCCCCCTTCGCCCACGGCCGGCTCCTGGACGATCGGCAGCAGCGTAGCGGTTCGCAGATACCAGTAGCGTCGTACTTCTTTGCCGGCCAGCTTCTCCGCTGCCGCGGCCGCTTGGTCGCAAGCTACAGCCGCCGGCGCGGCCGCTTCTGCCCGGCCCGCCGCCATCACGAAGCCGCAAAGGAACCAGAGAATCATTCTTGCCCGGCGCAACATGGGAAGTCTCCTGGAGGTACCCTTTCACCACGTTATTCGTCTTCCGAGTCGTTTGCCATGCGTGTGGATACCTTAAATATCTCCGGATACCAACACGAACACAAGCACCAGACACTACTATGGGCTAGGAAATAAATCCCTACCGCTGGCGGGCAAAAAGCCTGTTACGAACGGTTCCTTTCCCGGCTCCCCACCTGTTCCCCCCCGACTGTGCCCAATTTTCCCCGTGGACGTTTGCGGCATTGCCATTTTGTCATTCGAGCCCCCGGAAAGCCGTGCCGGACAAAGTTTTCAGGATGGCCCTGGTTGGACCAGCGGAAGCGCGTCGAGCGATTCCGGCCAACCTGTTTCGGTCGCCCCCGTTGCGCCAAACAAAGCTTGGGAGGATAGAGACGTAAGGACACAATCTTGAAACCTTTCACTGGAATCCTATGGGTGGAAAGCCCATCCGGTAGAGCCTGACCAGCATTTGCTGACCGGCCTTCCTGTCGGTACTCGGCTTTTTTCCGCCGATGCGCGTATTGCGTCCAGCTCCGCCGGGTGGTTCAATGCAGTGGTTGTGTCGTGTCACTGGGCGGGGAACTCGTTCAAGGAGCAAGGTGCCATGAGTGACTTGAACCGGCGGGAATTCTTGGGGACGACGGCGGCTGTGGGCGGGATCATGTTGGCGAAGGGATGGGAGGCTCATGCCGCCGCCCCGGCTGAGAATACGACGTGGGCGGGGTTGCCCCCGGCAAAGATCTACAAGGTCTTCGCCGGGCGCACGGGCAATTACTACATGAGCCGTCCGACCGAGGAACTGGCCAAACTCAACGCCTATTTCGACGAGATCGAAAAGAAGGTACCGGGCGTGAAGTTCGTCGGCGGCGACATCGTGCCGCCGGCCGGCGCGAATGAAGTGGCGGCGAAGCTCAAGAACGCCGACGCCCTGATGGTCGTGCATCTCTCGGGCCACGGCGGCGACGCCCCGGTGTTGGCAAAACTGATCGACGCGAACCTGCCCACCGCCGTCTTCACTCCGCCTTA
>Ga0181520_10005766_pt1 | contig 19451 bp, 20 predicted proteins | sample PEATcosm2014_Bin_29_FD_132451 | JGI IMG/M metagenome (GOLD analysis project Ga0181520, IMG submission 132451) | Peatland microbial communities from MTU Mesocosm Facility, Houghton, MI, USA - PEATcosm2014_Bin02_30_metaG | ecosystem: Environmental > Terrestrial > Soil > Wetlands > Peat | place...
AAAAATAAAGATCCAAAGAATGAAAACAGTCATGTAAATATTATTGACTGCAAGAATATCCTCGAAGGAAAAAATATGCAAAAGACACTGGATTTTTTTGCCAAACAAATCAACAAAAATCAGGAAGAAGAATAAAAAAAATGAGTAAAAAAGATAAATGAATTGGCCGGGTTTGCATTTGCAAACCCGGCCTTTTTTCGTCAATCTTCAAACCAACTTCTTACTCCTGCTCTTCACCGACATTTTCGGTGATCGGCTCAATGGTCAGTTGACGATGTCTGACCACCACCGCGTTCCGAGCCCGTCCATCCGGCATGCGTCCGCCGAGGTTGATCGTGGCGACGCCATTGCTATTCTTCCAGGTGTGGTCCCACTGCCACGTGACGTTCGCCAAAGCCCGTAAGGCCTCGACGATTTCCGGTGCGAGTTTGACACTCGCATCGGCATCAGTGCTGAAAGTAGCGACGACAACAAATTTGTCCATCACCGCTTTCTCGAAACCCCTCGAACCGGTTCGAGCGGGGCGCCCTTTGAGGGTGAACCAATGGATGTCTTTGAGCGGCATTCCAATGTTGGAAAAACCGCGCCGAAGTGTTGCAACCTGCACCAATTGCAGGTTGTCCACCACGTGCTCACCTGTGTCAGTCCGGTTTTCGCGTACCCTGCCGACCTGACCCAATTGGCCTTGGCCAGCTTGATAAGCTTGCACCGCATGATGACCGTCAACAACTGCGTTGTCCGGCCGTTCAACACGGGGAATCCCCAACGGAATGTGGGTGGGATTGGTGAAAAGGAACTTGACAATGATGGTTTTGATGTCACTTCCAACGCCGATATCGAATGTATTTTTTATAAGAACCTCCTTGGGCTATGCCCTTTGGATGTTGTAAAAGATCTCTGTAGTTTAACTCCGCCGGACAAAGCCCGACAGAACCACGTTTATCTTTCTGGTTCCATTATAGCATTAATTAAATACAAAGTCAATAGCTTCGTGAGCTCGTCTTTCTTATTCTTAAAAAGATGAAAATCCCCTTATTTTAAGCCCTCCCATACTTATCCTCGATCCTGACAATATCGCCTTCTTCAAAGTCGCCGAAAGCTATCTCGAGAATGACCGCCGGAGCGTCGCCAGCGGCAATGCGATGCTTTTCTTTAGCCAGTTCAAAAAATTCGCCACCCGGATGAGCGTCAATGACGCGGTCGCCGACGGTAATCTTGGGATCGCCCGACAGGATTTTCCAAAATTCACTGCGCTTCTCGTGATATTGCAGACTCAATTCTTCATGCGGATTCACCGTGATGATTTTGACCGTCGAAAGTTCATTTTGAGTAAACCGCTCAAAATTCCCCCACGGCCGCGTCTCGGTGTATGGCTTCAAATCTTTTTTCGGCTCATTTAGCTCATTTGGCTCATGTAGATCATTTGGCTTATTATTGCTGACATCATTATTATTCATACAGTTATTATACCGCACAAATGTAAATCAAGACATACGAAAATAAAGTTGCAATTGTAAGAGACTTGTGAGCGCGACGGCGCGAGCACGAGGAAAATTTCAGTAGAAATTTATCCGTGCTCTTACAATTGCAACTTTATTTTCTTATTTTTTACTTTTCCGTCTGTGAGAGATATTCCCGTATTAATTTTTTTGTTTCAGCAATATCCTTGACTGCAACCGTCCTCACCCCCGCGGTGACCGCCCCATAATCATTGCCGCCGGGAAAAAGTGAATCGCCGACATACAGCACATCGTCTTTGGAAATGCCGAGATACTCGATGGCGGCGATGATACCGTGTTCTTTGTTCATACCTTTCTTGGTGATATCAATCGAAGTCATGCCACCGATTTCTATTTCAAAATCGGGCAATAGTGGCGTGAGATCTCGGACGATTTCCTCCCGTTTCGCATGATCGGGATCCCACGCGGCTTTCTCAGCAAGCGGCGCTTGTTGACCAAGAGCAGAAAAAGTCACTTGAGTGCCGCGATTTTCTACACGCTCGCCGTAAACTTTCTCAGGTACGACAACAGCATGGGAGGCAGCGACAGTCACAACTTGCTTGAGATCGTCCTCAATGAGTTTTTCTTCTTCAGGTGTCAGCTTTTTTTCATAGACAAGTTTCCACTGACCCTTAGTATGTCCGCTCTCATCATCGCTTTTTCCACCAGCTTCATAGCGATAAAAACTCGCCCCAACCGTCGGCAAAATAAGTAGATTCGTCAAAGCTGACTTTTCGCCACTTTTTTCGGATCCATCGCAGTGAAGAAAATTCAAAAACTGCGACTGAAATTGGACAAATGAAGCTCCGGAAATGACCGCTACCTTTGTCTTTTCTAATAATTGGCATAAAAGACCAGCCATTTCTCCATCGAGAGGAGCTTTGCTCTCGGCCAAAGTGCCGTCGAGATCGAACATGACCAATTTTGCCGGCTTCAAGCAATCTTCTCGCCATGTTGTACCGCTACTTGTCCCCTTTTTCATTTTTTCCGTTGGTATCATTGAAATATAAACCGTTATATAATTGTATCGTATTGCGTCTATCCTCACAATGCCCGCATTAGCGAAACATGTTCCCTTTTCTCGAGAGCCGCTTGCTGTCGGCTATCACAAGCGTGGTGTCTTTCTCTTGTCCAGAGTCATTCATCATGACGGTGAAGAAGAGCTGTGCTGTATTGCCGGTACCGGTGATACGATGTTTTCCGGCAAATCATATAAAGTCCGACTAAAACTGGCCGATGGAACAGAAGAAGACATACGCAAATGTCATCACTTCAAATTCTTCTGCAATGAAGGCGATGTAACATTGACATATATTCGTGACGACACGACGTCTCATGCTACAACTTCTCACACCAAGACTCTTGTGTACGCTGGCACTAAAGATCGCATAACATGGGTGGTCGGTGGTACGGTCAAAGACGTGACCACGCCCGGTATACTCATCCCTAATATAGAAGATAACGACGGGGATGACGCCGGAGACGTGGTGTATTATGAAAGCGCTGATCTTCTCAAGACCGCCGTTTCAAAAAATCTAAAAACATGGAAAAAGATTTTGCCGCCGCGCGTTCCTCACTGGCATTTCTTCGAAGGACAGCCGTTCCATATTATGGGAGCTCTGGCTATGGAGGATGGCATCGCTGTTTTCTTCGAGTCAACCATCAAGGTAGATATCGTCAAAGACGTCGCTTTTCAGGATAAAAAAATCGGTGAAGAACGATTTGCTAAAATTGGAGCGGCCCTTTTTTCCAAAAATAATCCGACGAAACTCATCTGGCAGACAGAATTGCCGCTCGCCGAACTGCCATGGAGCGAATTGAGCAAATCAGCCGAATCTTTCTCTTTTCTTGGAGTGGTACCTTCCTCAACGATAGGCTCGAGCCTTGAAAAGGAGCCGACGGCGCGCTTTTATGTGGCTTCACATACCGCCGGTGAGAACGGCCATGATACACATGAGGCAAAAGTAGGCTTTTTCGAATTCCCTGCCGACATTCTTCATGATCACCGCCGACGTATTCCCGCCAGTTTAAAAAAATCCGCCAAAAATCCCGTCATCGAGCCGACTACTCGCTCGTGGGAATCGGGCGGTACTTTCAATCCCACCGCCGTCAAAGTTGACGATAAAGTTCATCTCCTGTATCGGGCCGTGGGTAACGACAGCTGGTCACGGATCGGCCATGCTGAGAGTAAAGACGGAGTGAATTTCGATGAACGCTCGAAACGGCCGGTCTATTCGCCCCATGAATGGTTCGAGAGTCCGACGGAAAAGGAAGATGAGAAATCCGTTGCCGAGGCTGATATGATAAAAACCGAACATGACCATACTCTCTTCGCTTCGGGCGGTTCATGGGGTGGCTGTGAAGACCCAAAAGCTACCCTCATTGGCGATCGCATTTACATGACCTACGTCGCCCACAACGGCTCATGGCCTCAACGTTCGGCGTTGACTTCCATTAGCGTTGACGATTTTTTGAAAAAGAAATGGAAATGGTCGAAATCAATGCTCATGTCGCCACCGGGAGTCGGCAGTAAAAGTGCCGTCATTTTGCCGGAAAAAATTGACGGCAAGTTCGTTCTGTTCCACCGAATATGGCCGGACATCATGATAGACACAGTACCAGAGCTGGAGTTCGGTGAAGGTAAAGTAGACGACGGCAAAGGTGGTAAAACCGCTCGATGGCTGACTGGTCAGTATGCCATTCGTCCACGCTCATCGTACTGGGATAGCCGCAAAATGAGCATGGGTGCCGCACCGATAAAGACTGACAAAGGCTGGTTGGCTATTTATAATGCCGTTGACAAACGCGATTCGTCAAAATATAAAATCGGTGCCATGCTGATCGACCTCAAGGATCCAACCAAAGTCATTGCTCGTTGCCGAAGACCCATTCTTTCCCCCGATGAATGGTATGAAAACAACGGCAAACCGGGCATCGCCTATCCGGGCGGAGCAGTCGATCTCGATGGCATCCTTCACGTCTATTATGGTGGTGGCGACTTGGTGTCATGCGTGGCTACTATCGGCACCGAGGAAATGGTTTGGCATTTGTTGAAAGATCGCGATCCAAAATTCAAACTGCTCGGCGTTGATGTTTCGAATGAACCGATGAGTGGCTCATTAGAGCTGGTTCCCGAACTCGTTCCCGCCCGACGCAAGAAAATATTCGTTTAAAATAAACTTTTCAAAATAAAAAGTATGTTTGTCGTCAAGCGCTCACATCACAATCCGCTCTTTATTCCGCTCAAGGACAACCTCTGGGAATCCGTAGCCGCTTTCAATTGGTGTCCGGTGCGTAAAGGCAAAGGTAAACATTCTCTCATACATTGCGTCTACCGTGCCATGGGTACACCGGATTCTATTTTACCCGGGCAGGGACCATCAATCATTTCCACTGTCGGTCACACGACGAGCAAAGATAGTTTCCATTTTGAAAATCGTCGCCAGATCATCAAGCCCGAATTTGACTGGGAAAAATACGGCTGTGAAGATCCGCGAGTAACTTTTTTCGAAGGAAACTATTATATTTTTTACACTGCCCTTTCGACATATCCCTTTAATGCCCAAGGCATCAAGGTGGCTGTTGCTGTGACAAGCGATTTTGAAAAAATAGAAGAGAAACATCTTGTCACACCCTTCAACGCCAAAGCTATGACCATGTTTCCCGAGCGTATTAACGGCAAAATCGTGGTCATGTTCACCGTCAACAGCGATCAACCGCCAGCTAAGACTGCCTTTGCCGAACTCGACCGAATAGAAGACCTCTGGAATGAACATTTCTGGCAAGCTTGGTACAAAAACCTCGATAAACATATTATTGACCTACGTCGCGAGCCGACTGACCATACCGAAATCGGCGCGCCGCCTTTGAAAACCGACCGCGGTTGGCTTCTTATTTATTCGCATATTCAGCACTATTTCGAAGGCCAAAAAGTCTTCGGCATTGAAGCTTTGCTTCTTGACGCCAATAATCCGACAAAAATAATCGCCCAAACCAAAGGCCCGCTCATTGTACCCGAGGAAATCTACGAGCAATATGGGCTGGTCTCGGGGATTACTTTCCCTTCTGGAGCACTCATCGAAGGCCCAGCGAAAAAACAGGCCAAAAATTCCACAAAGAAAGCAAAAAAAACAAAGAAAAAATCGTCGGATAAGCTCGTCATTTATTATGGTGCCGCCGACACTACCTCTGCCCGGGCTGAAGTAAATCTTGACGACCTTCTCGACAGTCTGACTAAACCTGCTGATGTCGTCCGTTTTGAAAATAATCCGATTCTTGAGCCGGAAAAGAATGCCGGTAAATCAGCCGGTGCCGGCGGAACCGCCATTCCTGAAAATTGGCAAGCCAAAGCTGTCTTTAACCCAGCGGCTATTGACCTTGGTGGCAAAGTGCGCATCCTCTACCGCGCTATGTCAGATGACAATACTTCAACTGTTGGTTATGCCGAAAGCGCCGACGGTGTCCATATTGATCTACGTCTATCGGAACCAATATACATACCACGTGAAGCTTTCGAGATGAAACGGATCCCTGGCGGCAACAGCGGATGCGAGGATCCGCGAGTGATGAAAATCGGCCAGAGAATATATATGACCTATACAGCTTACAACGGTGTTCAGACTCCGGCAGTGGCCGTGACTTCCATCACTGTAGCAGATTTTTTAAAAAAGAAATGGAATTGGGACAAGCCGTACCTCATAAGTCCAATAGAAATTGATGACAAAGACAGCTGTATTTTGCCGGAAAAAATAGACGGGCAGTATATCATTTTCCACCGCGTCGGCACCGTCATCTGCGCTGATTATGTCAAGACTCTCGATTTCGCCAATGAAAAAATCAACAAATGCATCGAAATCATGAAGCCGCGGCCCGGCATGTGGGACGGCCGAAAAGTCGGCATCGCCGCACCACCCATCAAGACGAAAAAGGGTTGGCTGCTTTTCTACCACGGCATATCCGAGCGTAACATTTATCGCCTCGGCGTAGCCCTCCTCGATCTCAAAGATCCGACTGAAGTCATAAGCCGCGTCACTGATGCCATCTTATGGCCGGAAATGCCCTACGAGAAATCAGGTCAAGTGACGAATGTAGTCTTCCCGTGCGGCGCGGTTCTGCGGAAAGATACCATATTCATATATTACGGTGCAGGCGATTCGGTGACATGCGGAGCGACGGTCAAGCTATCGAAGGTGTTGAGAGTGTTGACGAGGCATTAAAATAAATAAAAACAGTATCATACACCTACATGTGCTTCTGAAAGAAACCGACGTTCCGTCCTGCTGGACGGACATCTCCCTCTCAGTCGCCTTCGCTCCTTCCGAGAGTTTCTTTCAGAAGCACATGTAGGTGTATGATTATGATCTGTTTACTTTAGTGAATTTTCAAAAATTATATTTCCAACATTGGGTTGAGAAAAGTATGTTTGTATGATTTCAGTTCCCCGCCTTTACAATAAGTGTTTTCACCTTAACCATCTCGTCGAGTAATGAGCGAAGCTTAGCGCTATCTTCGCCGGAAGCAGAAGTGTCGCCTTCACTTGAGAAAACCAAGAATTTCTTTTGGAAAAGATTGGCAATATCGCTGAAATAACGCTCGAGAACGGCTATGTCTTCAGGGCTCTTAGCATCATTTTCACCCATGAGAAGAGTAGCTTGAGGACGAACTACCCCCTCAAACGTCGGCTCTTCTCCCAAAATAATTCCTTTCATAAAAGTCAACATAGACATGTAATAGAAATATTACAAAAAAATTAATAAAATCGACAGTTTATCTACAGTCTTCTAATATGTCGCCTCAACACTCACAAACGTCTTCTCGGTAATAATGACATGATCGAGCAAATGAATACCCATGATCTTGCCTGCGGCAATGAGCTGACTCGTAATCTCGATGTCCTGCGGCGACGGCGTGACAATACCGGAAGGATGATTGTGAACGAGAACAACGGCAACGGCATTGTATTCGACAGCGGGACGGAAAACTTCACGAGGGTGGACAATATTTGAATTGATAGTGCCGATGGAAATGACTTCGTCGTGGATGATTTGATTGTGACCATTCAGATAAAGACCGCGCAAGTGTTCCTTTGGCAGATGGTGCATGTCGCGAACGTGATCATAGACATCCTTGGCAGTGCGAATGATGGTAAAACCGGCGGCGTTTTTCTCATAGAAGCGGCGGCCAAGCTCGCCGACAGCAACGATCTGGCAGGCTTTGGTCATGGGGATACCAAGCTCTTCGGACATTTTCTGAGGATTGCGTTCGGCAATAATGATTTTCTCGCCATATTCGCGAAGTATCCGGCGCGACAAAGCCAAGACGTCTTCCTTGATCGAACCAGTAATCATTACCACAGCCAAAAGCTCCTGGATGGACAATGTCTCCGCACCCTGCTTGATGAGCTTTTCTCGGGGCCTGGAATCTGCTTCTTCGGGCATATCTCGAATCTTGAGGATATAACGTCTCTCTGCAGGAGACACATCAAGGAGTAAATCCGTATCACTAATAATATACGGTAATAAAATAGGTGGTTTTTCTAATGTGATGGTTTTTGTTATCATGACATGATTATAACACCCCACACTGCCAGCTCAATAGCCTATTTCACAAAAACTTTATCAAAATTTTATTTAGTGGGGATAACTCAATACGGCATACCTGTTGATAACTCGACGAATACTAATGATAATATCCATGTTAAAATCGTAAAATCCTCAGTAATATTAAAAGTAACAAACTAATAATAACTAGTATGAAAACATTTTTGAACAAAAACACATCAGCTGGTATAACTACAACAGCCGCAGTATGGACGGTGGTTGGAATCGTCGTGATAGCTCTGGCTATTTTTGGCGGTATGTATCTCTCATATCATGCTCAACAGCAGGGATCCGTTATGGCAAATGGATCATACGGCACGTCTACGTCACCGTCTTCTTCACCAACACCGCTTCCGATTACCGCTTCCACACCCGTATCTCAGGCCAGTGCCCCTGTATCATCAGCTAATGCGCCTGTATCTCCGGTTAGTACACCTGTCTCTCCAGCTAGTGCACCCGTATCATCGGCTTCAAAAAATGTCTGTGATTATCTGACAGCCAGTGATATTAGTTCGATTCTCGGCCCAACAGTCCAACAATCCTCTATTCAAACAGATAGTCAAATGTGTCTGTATTCCGATAGTCGCTACAAAGAAGGTTTGGATAGCGTGAGTATTATGGTTGTAGGTGCACCAAGTGCTGAAAGTCAGGGTATGTACCAACAAATTCTGAAAAATGGTGCCAAATCTTTGACAGGTATCGGTGACATGGCAGCTGAATGGGATCGAACATCAAGTAGTAATTCTGTAGTGGTTATATATTTCTTTAAAGATGGGACTGTAGGCACGATCACTCTTGCCGTCCGCGCCGGTCAGACAATGACACAAGTCTCCACTCAAGCACAGAGCCTGGCCAAGTTGATCATAAACAAAATTTAGAGAATCAGTTTGGTGAACAAAATCGTCTATTATAATTTTCACTGATATTGAATATAACTTGGTTGCGGCGTCAGATCGAGAATTTCCTTTGGTGTCAAGAGACGAGTACTTGGCGAAAGCAGGTCATTCTTATAGAAAATCTTCAAACCAGTGAACTGCACCGGATAGCCAGTAACGACTTCCTTGTAAATCTTGATCTTTTGAGCCGGTGTGCCCCAGCCGTCCATATCTATGACCACTTCGACTTCAGGCAGAGGAGTGATATTTTGTGAATCAGTAACCATTTTCTCGGTGAAACGGTGAACGACCAGGATTTTCGGCGGCAAATTATCCTGTCGAACGATTGCGGCGAGATAGTTTGCGGCAAAATTGATGTCAGCCGCACTCATGGTACCGATGACGCTGTCAGGCCGGGCGCCGTTCGGCATGTCAAATTCCGGATCAAGGGCAAGCTCGACGTTCGGCTCCGCCAGATACGACGCCAACAGCGGCACTTCCGTCTCTACATTGCTCAAACCGACTTGGACATCGAGAAAAACAATGCCATGGACTTGGTTCGCCAGAGTAATGGCTTCCTCTATCTGATCAGCCGGCATACGCAAGCGGTATTTGCCGTCAGCACCTGCTGTGCCCTGGGCTGTCACAGCAATATAATCAAGAGCTGGAATGACCGGCGTGGTCGGATCAGCCGCCTGCCATTTGGCCACTTCCCCCATGAGCATAGTGAGCATTTGCTGGGGCGGATATTGACCGAGAACACCGAGATCCTTGCTGTAAAAGTTGCCGTAGTACGCCACAATGCGATTAAAAGGCAATAAAGCGCCATAGTTGGGATATGGCGCAGTTGTGACCGGCCAGAGGCTTGGGGTGGAAGAAGCTACGCGTATACGAGAGGTTGTCGAAGCGGTTTTAATGGCGGTTGTAGTAGAAGTTGTAGTCGCCATAGTAGCGGCTATATCGAAAGAAAGCGGGTGTGCCAGATCTTCCATTTTTTTATCATAAAGGACTTTGTCGAGGACTGGCGGTGGAGGCGATATGATTTCAACCGATGAAGAGCCAACATTGGAATTGGAAGTTCCAGCATTGTAAATAACATCTTCATGTTCATGACCGATAATCAAAGCACAAAAAGCGGCGCACGCCGCAATGACACACAACAAAAGACCTATGAGGATAGGGTGAAGAGGTTTGTGGGGCTTATGTGTAGCAATCATTTTAATTCCTCATTGTATCATTTTTCCTTCTCTTCACGTTTTTCCTCCCGTATAAATTTCCCGCGCATATACCAGCTCACGCCATAGAAAATGGAAATGACAAGGGTAACGCCAGCAATGACATATTGAATATTTTGGACAATGCCGGTCAAGCTCGCCCCGTAAACCTGACCAAAAAAATAACCGAGTGCCAAAAGACAACCATATTGACAGACCGTGACGATGGCACCACACGCAAAGAATTTTTTGAGCGGCATTTTGACCGTGCCGGCGGCCACAACGAAAGCGCCGGATATTCCATACGACAGCTTACCGATGAACATCGTCCTGATTGGTTTTTTCTCCCACAGCAAACGGACATCATTGATATGCCCTTCAGTCACTTTCATCCTTGCAAGCATACGTTTGGCAAATTTCGTCGCGCTACCCCAATAACCAAGGCCATACCAGATAGCATCGAGACCGAGGTCACGCACAAACATAATAAGAACGAGAATATAAATATTGAAATAATTGAGCGACGCCAACGTGCCGGCGATGAAAGCCACGATCGGTCCTTCGACGATAGCAAGCGGAATGAGTATCCAATAGCGATATTCTATGATGAGCTGTGATATATGGGCGGGGGTCATGTAGATAAAGTATACTCTATAAAGCAGGTGTTATGAACTGAGTGTCGAAGGTTAAAATTGGTATCCTCGGTAAAATTCGGACAGTTGAATAATTCTTCAACAAAAACCACTTTTAAACCTTTGATTCATATAGGATAAATCGTCATAGAAAATCAACTGTCCGAATTTTACCGAGTGTGTGAAAAAGCCTACTCCATTCCCTTCACTACCGTAACTTATTTTACCGCGGCGGTTACAGCGGGAATCATCCATTGTAAATAATAAGCCTGTAGATACGTAATGACGCAGATGATAAGCACAAGACCGATGCTGTGTAATATAGTGAACCTGAATAGTTTCCCTTCCTGACCGGTCAGTTTGGTCGAAGCGGTAGCCACAGCGATGCTTTGGGGAGAAATCATCTTGGCCGCCACGCCGCCGGTCGAATTGGCCGCCACGGTCAAGACGGGAGATATGCCGAGGGCACGAGCAGTCTGGGCTTGGATGGTGCTGAACAAAGCATTTGATGATGTATCACTGCCGGTAATGAAGACGCCGAACCAACCGAGAAGCGGCGCGAGGAATGGAAAGAATCGTCCGGTGGCCGTCAAAGCGTCACCGATAGCGATAGACATACCGGAATAATTGGCCACGTATGCGAAACCGACGATCGATCCAATGGTAACAAGTGGCTTGTACAATTCTTTCAGCGTCTGCCCTACTGTTTGCCAAAATACGTTCCACGGCAGGCGAATAAGGATAGCCGAGAGAACAGCGGCAAAAAGAATAGCCGTACCGGCGGCTGAAAGCCACGCAAATGAATAGCTTATCGAAAGCGGAACACCACTGCTGATGCCACTCATGCCACCACTTATGATCGAATTATTGAGAATACCAAAAGGAATGATCAAAGTGACTTTATTGAGAATGGTCTGGATGGCCGGAATTCCCCAATTGCCGACAAAAATAACGAGTAAAATAAACGGTATCCACGCGCGAATCAATTCACGCCAACTATGATGCGGTCGAACGGGATGCATAGCGACTCCATCTGTTCCAATTACAGGTCGTTCATGAGGAAAGCGCCAAACTTCCGCCGGTTGCCAGAAGCGTAAGAGTCCGATAAGGCAAAGAATAGAAACGATAGCTGAAAGGATATCCGGCAGAGTCGGTCCAAGATAACTCGCGGTCAGAAACATAGTGATAGCATACGATCCACCGACGACAAGAATGGCCGGCCAGACGGCTTTGGCCCCTTTCCAACCGGCAACGATAAGCACGAGCCACAGCGGAATGATGAGGGCAATGAGCGGCAATTGATGAGCGATCATCGTACTTAAAATATTCGGGTCTATATTGGTCAAATGACCGGCAGTGATGACAGCAATACCGATGCCACCAAAAGCCACTGGAGCGGTATTAGCGATGAGACAGACACCCGCCGCATAGAAGGCCTCAAAACCGAGTCCCACGAGCATACCGGCAGTGATAGCTACTGGTGCACCGAAGCCTGCCGCCCCCTCAAGGAAAGCACCGAAACAGAAAGCGATGAGAAGTGCCTGGATGCGCCTATCAGCCGTGACCGATTCAATGCTATCGCGCACGATAGCAAAACTGCCGCTTTTGACGCTGATGTTATAAAGGAGGACTGCATTGAGCACAATCCAACCGATAGGAAAAAGACCGTTCAAGACTCCATACAACCCTGCCATTCCTGCCAGCCCTACCGGCATGGTGTACACCGCCACTGCAATGATCAGACCGAAGAGTAATGTCAACAACGTAGCAATATGACCGGCCACTTTGCGCGAGAGAAGCAAGATGAACAAGAAAACAATCGGCACCACCGCTACTGCCGCGGAAAGAAGAACATTATGTAACGGGTCTGTCGCTTGAAGCCACATACCTAACTATTATACCCCGTACAATTTGAGAAACTACTACGAGAAACTACTCAATAACATCCAGCTTTATATTTGCCGATTCTGCCGAAATGATTGACATACATGTAGCACCGCCCGCATTTGGTTTACAAGGAATATTAACAGGTACCATGACATATACATCATAGACACCGGCGGCAATACTCTTCGGTAAAGTAAATATGACATCCCCATCATCAATCGGCTGGCCCGTGTAAACAGTGCTGACATAGGTTTCCTGACCGCTCGGAGTGACACTACTTATACTTACTGAATCATTGTCACTGTTACCGCCATTCTTTTGAGGTACCGTGACAAATCCTCTTCCATAAACGTGCACCGTATCACCAGGATGAGCTGGGGAAGGAGAAATCGAGGTAATAGCTAAAGGGTTTGGAGGAGTGCTCGTGGTATCAACAGCGGTAACCGTTTTAGCAAGAGTGGTGGCATTGACCGTTCCTCCGTCACTGATGACGAGAAAGTTTCCACTACTTGCACTTGTACTTACGGGGATAATAGTCGTATCAAAGCGGGATGTCCCTGAAAACATAGGCAATCCACCGATAGTATTGACCGAGACATTAGCCGTGGTTGTGGCAAAAGGAACATCTGCCACTCCATCACCCGTTACCTTCATCCATGTCTTACTTGATGTATCAAAATAATACGTGACAGGACCAAATGGTCCGGCGCCGCCCGTGTCGGTGATAGTCATCGTCGGAGAATTGACCTCTTCGATCACTATAGCCCATGTGTCGCTGGCATTGCCTACACTCAATTTACGTACAATTGTTCCATTCTGTATCTGGGCACCAAATGGTGGATTGACTACCGTTGTCACCTGCCATCCATTCGGATACCAAAAAGAGAATCCAAAACCTGCATCAGTGTATTCCTGCATACCCGGCATCGTCAGACCAAGAGTCGAAGTGGCGGTCGAAGCGACAGTCGTGGTAGTTGCAGTTGTCGCAGTCTTGTTTGAATAAATATATACTCCACCAATTACAATCAGTAAGATGACTATAACTAAAATCCACATAAAACTGAATTTATTCTTGTTCATTTCACTCTTGTTCATTTAATTTAACCGCTGCTTCAGCTGGTGATACCGCTCTACCCATGAGTAATAATTTAACGATAGCAACGGCCACTACCCAGTATATAAACATAGCTAAAAGGGTTGTCCACTCAAAGACCGTACCTATGGCAGCCGGCGTCACACGAAAGACACTCAGAAATGGCTCCACGAAAACATAACTTACCCCGTAGATAAAATTGGTGAAGCCAGCGGCGGGATTTGCCCCCACCAATTTCAAAATGAGTCGAAAAAACAGGAATACATTGACAATGCCAAGAATGTACCAAACAACTTGGGTAGCATGATACAGAGCCTTTGTGCTTGATGAGGTATATGATGAAGCCACGATATATACTAGCCGTGCTGGCTCATATAGTATTACACATCATTATAATGGCCTAAAATTGGCATATAATGAGCGATGAATCAGGAGGCGATTGACTATTTTACCGAATGGCATAGAATTAAGGTAGTGGTCGTTTTATTATTTATTAGCCAAGATAAAATCAAAATAAGAATAAAAAATATGAGTAAAAGTACACTTTTGACCGTTGGTATCATTTTGTTAGTTATTGGGTTGATCGGTGTCTTCGCAGGCTATGCTGTCACGTGGATGTGGGTTGTTGCTATCCTCGGTTTGATCGGCATTCTATGGGGCTGGCTCAGCAAGGGTAAAGGTGGCAGTTCACAACAGTAATCCTGCCCATAATAGATAAACAAAAAAGCGCCTTGGGGCGCTTTTGGTTTACCTGTTAGCAAAAGTTGCTCACATTAAAATTGTGGAAATCCCGTAGTTAATTATAATTCTGATTCAAAGAATGCGGCAAGATAGCATCCGCTCACTCCTTTAAAAGTGAGCCTCTCTTCTCCATGACGTCCTTGTATTTTCAAGATCTGCAATGGATAGACGGACGTTATCTGCTGTCCTTGTTTTCTTCTTTCTCTGCTTCTCTCTGCGTCGATTGGCAAGAGACTTTGTTTAGGTATTACCCAATTATCAATTTGAAACATATCAGCTCCTTTCATCTTTTCTCATTTTCTTTCATTTTCCATCATCTCCAGATGAATCTTCACATACACTATAGTGTCTTTAATTATTAGTCAATAACAACTGACCATCGAGAAGATTTACACACTACTTCCCGCCACATATCCTGTTGTCCAACACAGTTGGAGAGAATAACCTCCCGATGGACGATTGATATGAAGGAGATCACCAGTAACGTACAGATTATCAACGATCTTCGACTTCATTGTTCGCATATCGATTTCTTCCAACGAAACACCGCCATCGGAAACGATCGCTCGATCATCACCCATGAGACCAGTAATAGTGAGCGACAATGATTTGAGTAAGCGCACAATAATTTTTCGATCTTCGGTAGTAATGCTATGGACTTTTTTATTAAGCAACGTCGTATCAAGGATACGTCCGACACCTTTAGCCATACCGGCAGGAACTATTTCAGCGATGACATTTTTGAACATCTTATTTTTATTTGTATCAAACGTGGCAATGATCCGACGTTCCAATATGCCGATATCCTCATAGGGAAAAATATCAATGACAGCCGTGACCGTACCCGAACGGAGCAGATCTGAAACTTCTTTGGCGCTATTCAATATGAGCGGTCCCGACAAGCCAAAATGAGTAAAAAGTAGTCTGCCTTTTTTTGAAAAAGCTTTAACCCCATCGGCCGAGAACGTAATTTTCATTTCTTCGAGGGTAATGCCGGCCAGTCTTTTGACCCATACATCAGCCACAGCAAGCGGAACAATGGAAGGAGTAGGAAGAACGACCGTGTGACCACTATTTTTTAACCAATTGAAGCCGTCGCCGGTAGAGCCGGTTTCTTGGTGAGAAGCGCCGCCCGTAGCAAAGATGAAATTTTTGGCGAAATATTCTTGGTTGCCGCATACAACCGAAATAATGTGGTTTTTTTCACTTACAATTTTGGTCACGGGCGAATTGACTTTCACGGTCACCTTGCCTTCCCTGACATACTTTTCTAAGACATTATAAACATCTAATGCTTTATGACTTTGAGGAAATGCCCGCTTATGATCCTCGACGACAAGCGGCAGACCTCTTGATACGAAAAAGGAAAATGTCTCAGCCACACCAAACTGGGAAAAAGCCGAAAAAAGAAACTTGCCGGCCGAACCGTAGTGTTTGAGTAATTCATGGGTATCATATTCGGCATTGGTTATATTACATCGACCGCCCCCCGTGATTTTGAGTTTCTCGCCCATGGTGTTGTTTTTCTCCAGGAGAAGCACCTTCCCTCCCTTTTCAGCCGTGCGCCCAGCGACCATGAGGCCCGAAGCCCCTCCGCCAATGACGATGACGTCGAAGTAATTATTCATAGAAAAATACTCGCATAACATTACGGTGGGGTCAAGGTGCTATTGACAAATAAGTATATAGTATGCTAATCCGGCACAACGAAAGGAACACCATGTTCGTAGTAAAGTTTATCGAGAGGGGCATAGCCTACTTCTCGGAGATTGCCATCGTATTGCTCGGACCTTACAGACTGATACGGCGGGAGTGACCATCAAATTCATTCCTGTCATGATCGTCTTCTTTGTCATTACGGGGAGCCTGAACCATTTACAGAAACGGCATACCGAAGAGTTCAGAACTATCGTCTCCGGTAGAAAAGGAACGGTAAAAATGATCGCTCTAGCGGCATGTTTGCCTGGTCCTGCCGGAGGACAACAGTTGCAAGATGAGTGTAATGATATGGGTGCTGACAAGACAAAGCTCTTGTTATGGTCTGGCTTGTCTGTCAATTCAAACCGTGGACATGGTTTTGATATCATCCAACCGTTACATCAACACGTCACACCACGACACAACACCGACTTCGCTCATGAGCGTCGCCGGTGTTTTTTATTTTTTTATTTATGTAATGTGTCAGGGAAAGAAACTATTTCTGGCAACACGTGCACTTCCCTTTGGCTAATTTCATACAGCCAAAAATGATAATGGCTATCGGCCAGATGATATTGGTTGCTGACCATGCCAAGATATTGAGATACGACAGAAGAAAAGCGATACCGACAATGATAACGAGTACGGGCATAACTTTATGATGACCGCACGAGCATTTTTTCGGAGCATTGGTATTTTGATCCATATATTTTATTTGGTCGGTTGACCTTATTGGTATGATTAGATTATAGCATAGTTGTGGGTAGCGTTATAGGCCATTGAAAAAGCCACCCTAATGATAAAAAGTCATATAAAAAAGCGCGGTCATCGGAGATCGCGCTTGAAATGTGTAATGTGCATACCGAATCCATACAGGATCAATGGCACATGCATGGAGCATGGAATCGGTAGCATTCTTGCCGGCGCTGTTTGTGCTGTTCTTTTCGCCGACGTTTCTCCTCACGCACCTTATTCAGAAAGGCAATCCGATTGATACTGCGTTGAATAGAATCGCTGACCAGCTTGATTTTCTCGACGATCTGCTTGATGACTGATTTCACCGTTTCGCCGAAATGCACAACGATGACGGGAATGGAAATTCCGCGTCGTTTGCAAGATCTCTCGAACTTCCTCTTTCCGCGTTCCGAACTTTTGACTTGTAACGGCACATCGGTGCCTTCTTCCAGAGTGACAAGAAAATCAATATGATGTCTGTCCAGACGGGAATGTCTTTCTGCCCGGGTAAACCACTTAATCATTGATGTCAATCCATATCTTTGTGGTTCCTTTTGTAGAATTTCCAAGGCTGTTTCAACTTTCGCCTCGCTGGCGAGGCCGACGGCTAGAGAGGTATCAATGTTCATATTTGACTACAGTATAGCATACTTTTTGGTCCTTCAATATTTGTCAAATGTAATTTTTTACGAGAAATAAAAAAGAAGGAATCTTGTGAGATTCCCTCTGTGTGTACGCGTAAAGCGCGAAGAACTATTTAGCACTGCTCCGATTAGCAGGCTTAGGCGGCGAAACCACCGGCGGCGGTTTTCGAGAAGCTGGCCGCGCTTTGACTGGCGCGAACGGATGATTTCGAGACGACCGCGAAGGCCTGACAGATATCATGCGGAGTGTTGCCCGACTTGCATTAGATTTGATACATGAAAAAAGCGAGCCATTACGGCTCGCGGGGTAGAAGTGGATGATCAGTTGGCAGAAGGATGATGCAGAAGATAGAAGCCTACCCATAAACCGATCATTATTCCGAGGGTCGCGCCCACTATTGCAGGGATCATATCCTCATGCAACTTAATATATTCTTTGATATAATTTTTCATACGCTTTGTGTCAATTAGGTGTGAACGTTGGATGATTGGCCCATACATGACGGATAAGCTTTTTCCGTTGTCCATCAATCTGCGTTGGAGTATATCGGAATAACTGCGCAAATGTCAAACATATATATGCGACAGCACAAGCACCTCTACAAAATGTCGTTGTCCAAGGCTGACCATCGGGTCGGGCCTCGTTTTGAAGGACAAAAAGCTCTTGATTGAAGCCACAAAACCATTCCTTATCCTGGAAAATTCCTTGTCTGTTGACAAAGATGAAATTGGTCCGGTCGAACGTGAAAATATCGGCCTGCCACAAGGGCAAAATATGGCAATCGACCCTTCGTGTCTAAGTGTGCTGACGTTTTTGATTGATGTTCGGACTTTTTTCACCGCGAATCCGGAAGGGTGATGCGACTGATTGCGCCTTCGCTGCGCTCGGCGCTGGGTTCGGACTGGCGCGACGAAGTTTTCGGGGAGGAAGGTGTCGCGCCCGTCCGCCTGTTTTTTCGGGCGGGGGCGGGTCGTAACCGTAATCGGGTCAAATGGTGGAAATGACCCGATTAGGTATTTACCATCTGACCCGATTATTCTAGCACAGTGGTGTATAAATGACATCTCTACCAGCTCCGGAACGCTTCAGTCTTCCCTGCATGACTAGCTTGTTCAAATACCGTTCAGCTGTCTTGTCGGAGATCCGCAAGAGCTTCTGGGCTTCGCGGTTGTCTATTTTTCCCTTTTTCAATACGGATTGCATGAGTAAATCCAGTTTCTTCTGTCTTTCCGATTGGATTTTGGCGTTAGCTTTGGCTAACAGTGTACGAATGAATCCGGTCTGATCTGGTTGCGCCGGCGATTGCGGCTGTGGTGCTGGCGGAGTCAGTGGCGCCGGCGCGGACGGAACAGATTGAGTTGGAATGGACTGAACTGGCTCTGGAGTTGGAGCCCCACTCGAGGCTTCCGACACCTCGCTTTCTGGCTGATTTACCCCTCCATTTTGACTTTCTACAGGAATAGGGTCAGGAGCGCTTATAGGCGATTCTGGGGCCTCAGGAGACAAATCGGTAGGTGTAGAGCCATTTGGCTGGCTAGATTCAGGCTCAACAGGGGTTGGGGCTGATTCTGGAGCCGGTGCTGGCGTTTCTGCTACTGGCTCGCTTGGTGTATTTTGATCGTCGTCCATGGAATTATTTTACCATCAAATCTGGCATGAATGGAGATGCCTTTTCCAAAGCCTTCTCCAAGGCTGGGTGATATTGATCACGGAAACACGATATCCAATGCCATTTAAGTGGTGAGATAAAGACACAATGAACAAAGAAGCTTAGAATCCAAAAATAGGTAAGGCCTAACAACACGAGCACCATAAACAGTGCCCACCAAAATT
>Ga0181520_10005767_pt1 | contig 19450 bp, 18 predicted proteins | sample PEATcosm2014_Bin_29_FD_132451 | JGI IMG/M metagenome (GOLD analysis project Ga0181520, IMG submission 132451) | Peatland microbial communities from MTU Mesocosm Facility, Houghton, MI, USA - PEATcosm2014_Bin02_30_metaG | ecosystem: Environmental > Terrestrial > Soil > Wetlands > Peat | place...
TAAGGCATCAGGTTTAGCGAGCGCGCCGCACGCTCGCGCTATTCCGCGCCAAGATTATTCCGCCCCGAGTCCGTATTCGCAACCTGGCGAAGCATACTGATAGCGGGCGACGCCGTAGCTGTCGCGTTCGATCGTCGGGTGGCAACGCGCCTGCCACTTGTGATCGCGCGCCGCGGCTTGCGCCTTGTCCGAGTCGCTGAGCGCGTCCGGCACGGTCCGGATATAGGGGTCGCCGGCAGTTGCATACATCGCCGCGCAATTGAAACTCTTGCCGCCGCCGACGCAGCTCAGTCCGATGACGCCGCCAGCATAAGCCGACGTCAGCGTGATGGCCGACAGGACGATCGCGACACCGACATGCGCGATCGACCAAGATGCCGAAGCTTTTTCGGCAGGACGATTGGTTAACACCGCTCTCTCCCTGCGAGCGCGCGCCGGTTGATGTCAACCGCCTCCGCGCTCGGTTCGGCATCGCGCGCGGGTTTTGGCGGCGTTTTTCCGCCGCCGGCACACGCGCTAAAGCGCCAACCGGGAGTGAGCAAGCCAAGTGCCAGCCAATCCGCCCCATTTTGACACAATGCCGGCGGTGCCGCGTTAACGTTTGAGGATGACCGAAGAGGGCACACGGCGCTTCTCCCAGCCCTCCTGTTCGAGCTCGGGCACGGTGTCGTCGAGCTCCGCATAGCCAAGACAAAAATAGCCGATGAACTTCCACTCGGCGGAAATCTGCAGCGCGTCGGCAACCCCCTTCGGCTCGAGGATCGAGACCCAGCCCATACCGATGCCTTGCGCCCGTGCCGCGAGCCAAATCGTATGCACCGCGGTCACCGCCGAGTATTCGATCATCTCCGGCATGGTTCGCCGCCCAAGCCCACCGCCTTGCGCGGTCGAGCGATCAGCGAACACCGCGAGATGGCACGGCGCTTCCTCGAGGCCCGCGAGCTTTAGCCGCGCGTAGTGGCCGGCGCGCTCCTGACTTTGCGCGGACAACGCGTCGGCATTGCAGGCGGCAAAATTTTGCCGGATCGCTGAGCGTGCCGCCTCGTCCTCTACGATCACAAACCGCCAGGGCTGGCTCAATCCGACCGAAGGCGCGAGGCAGGCGAGTTCGATCAGCGCTTCCAACGTTCCCTCGGGCAACGGATCGCGGCGAAACCGGCGCACATCGCGCCGCCACGCGATCAGGTCGCGCAGCCGCGCGCGGAAATCGTCGTCGAAGGAAATCGGCGGCCCTTTGTCCATGACTGCGCTCCGACCGGCTTTAAGAGCCGCGCAACGCGCAGCGGCCGCCGCGGAAGGTCGTGAGCGCTTGGTGCAAGCGCTGCCAAGCTTGCCTATCGCCCGGCAAACCGAAGCGAAGCCACCCGGCATCATCCGGAAATGCGCGCACCCAAATACCGGCGCGGCCAAGGTGCTCGAACAAGGCGCTCGCCAGGGGCGTTTGCACGAGCCGGAACAGGCTTGTGCCGCCGACAATCGTAAGTCCGGCACCAGACAGCATGCGATCGAGCTTGGCCGCAACTTTGTCGAGACGACGGCGGGTGCGGGCGATCCACTCCTCATCCGCAAGCGCGCCCGCCCCGACCGCGAGCGCGGGTCCGGAAACCGCCCATGGCCCGAGCGCTGCGCGCAGACGCTCGGCGAGCGGCGGCGCCGCGAGCGCAAAGCCGAGCCGTAAGCCCGCAAGTCCAAAGAATTTTCCGAATGAGCGCAGCGCGACGATGTTGCCGCAACCGACGTCGGCTGCAACGCTGGTTCCAGGCGGCGTCACGTCGGCAAACGCTTCGTCAATGACCAACAAACCGCCGCCGCGGCGCAGCGCCATCGCCAGCGCCAGAATATCGGTCGTAGCGAAGAGCCTCCCGTCGGGATTGTTGGGATTGCAGAGAATGACCAGCGCCGCATTGCCGCATTCGTCAATGCCGCGCGCGGCTGCAACGCTGTGTCCGGCGAGCGAAGCGGCGCGGGCGTGTTCCGGATAGCCCGGAGTCAGAATGGCAGCGCGGCCGGGCGGCGCGAGCCGGGCGACCAAAGGCAGCAAAATCTGCGTGCCCGGCGCCGGCACGACCTGCGCGGCGGACGCGGCGCCATAGGCGCGCACCGCCGCCGCCGTCAGCGTCTCGAGCGCGGCTTGGTCGGGCAGGCGCGCGAAACAATCGGCGGATAATCGCGGCAGCGGATAGGGATGGGGATTGATCCCGGTCGACAGGTCGATGAAAGGTTCGAGCGCGCCGGGGAATCGGCGCCGCGCGGCGCCAAGATCGCCGCCATGCCACAGCGGCTCGTCGTCGCCGCGATTGAGGATCATGTCCGTCGCCTTCGCTCTCCTTGCCATGCTGTTTGAACTCGGTCTCGGTTATCCGCAGCGCCTGACGCGCGCCATCGGCCATCCGGTCACTTGGATCGGCCGCTTCATCGACATGCTCGAAGGCGAGCTCAACCGCGAAACATCGACGCCGCAGGCGCGACGCATCGGCGGCGTTGCCACCATCGCGATCGTGCTTTGCATTGTCGGCGCCATCGCCATTTTCGTCCAACACGCGCTGCTGCGCCTGCCCTTCGGCGTGGTTCTGACCGCCCTCCTTGCCTCGTCCTTGCTCGCACAAAGAAGCCTGCACCGCCACGTCGCCAATGTCGCCACGGCGCTCGAAACCGGCGGCGTCGCCGCCGGCCGCGCCGCCGTCGCGCACATTGTCGGACGCGATACGGCTGCGCTCGATGCGGCCGGCGTGGCGCGCGCCGCGATCGAAAGCCTGGCGGAGAATTTCTCCGATGCGATCGTGGCGCCGGTATTCTGGATGGTCATCGGCGGGCTCCCGGGAGTTGCACTCTACAAGGCGATCAACACCGCCGACAGTATGATCGGGCACCGAACGCCGCGTTACGCGGACTTCGGCTGGGCCGCGGCGCGCCTCGACGATCTGGTCAATGTGCCCGCGGCGCGGTTCACGGCGCTGCTGTTGGTCGCGGCGGCGGCGCTGGGCCGGGATACTTCGCCGGGCGCCGCATGGCGCGCGGTGCGCCGCGACGCGGCCTTTCATCGCTCGCCGAACGCCGGCTATCCCGAAGCGGCGGTCGCCGGCGCGCTCGATCTCGCGCTCGCCGGCCCGCGCGCCTATGGCGGCCGTCAGGTCGAAGACGCCTTCATAGGCGACGGCCGCGACGCCGATGCCCGCGACATTCGCCGTGCGCTCGCGCTTTATCGTTTCGCCGATGCCATTCTGATTGCGCTGTTGGCCGCGGCGAACCTCATCCTCATCGTGCCAGCGTGAGCAGGCGATCAAGGTCGAGATGCGCGGCCAGATGCGCAGCAAGCGCATCCAGCGTGTCATCGATCAACGCATCATAGGCGACATTGGCGGTACCGTTGAAGCGCGCGAGGAAGGCCGAGCGCTGCCGATCGTCGGCAAAGAGACCGTGCACATAGGTGCCGATCACGCGGCCATCGGGCGAAATCGCGCCTTCCGGCGAACCGTCGGCGAGTCGCGCGAACGGGCGTGCCCGATCCGGTCCGTCCGTGACGCCCATATGCATTTCATAACCGGAAAATGGCGCTCCATCGCCGGTCGTACCGCGCACGGCTTCGAGGCGCTTCTCGGCCGACAACGTCGTGGCAACGTCGAGGAGACCTAACCCTTCGACCGAACTCGCCGGTCCTTCGATACCCTGCGGATCGGCAACAACGCGGCCGAGCATCTGATAACCGCCGCACAGGCCGAGCACCAAACCGCGACGGCGGCGATGCGCGGCAATATCGATGTCGAAGCCGGCCGCGCGCAAGGCTGCAAGATCGGCGATGGTCGCTTTCGAGCCGGGGAGGATGATTACATCGGCATCACCCGGCAACGCCTTGCCGGCGCGCACACGTACAAGCTCAACGTCAGGCTCGGCCTCAAGCGGATCGATGTCGTCGAAATTGGCGATGTGGGGCAGGACCGGCACGGCCACCCGCACCCGCGCGTCCGGTTTGACCGCCGGCGCCCGACCGAGCGCCAGCGCGTCTTCGGCCGGCAGCAAATGCGCGGCGGCGAAATGCGGCACGAGGCCGAGCGCTTCCCAGCCGGTTGCGTGCGCGATGCGCACCATGCCATCGGCAAACAGCGACGCGTCGCCGCGAAATTTGTTGACGATGAAGCCGCGCACCAAAGCCGCATCGTCCGGCGGCAAAACCGCTTTGGTGCCAACGAGACTGGCAATTACGCCGCCGCGGTCGATATCGCCGATCAGCACCACCGGCACGTCGGCGGCGCGGGCAAAGCCCATATTCGCAATGTCGTTTGCCCGCAGATTGACTTCGGCGGCGCTGCCGGCGCCTTCGACCAGCACTAGGTCGGCTTCGCCATGCAGCCAGCCGTAACTGTCGAGCACATAAGGCAACAGCTCGCGCTTCATCTCTTGGTAGGCGGCCGCCTTGGCGCTGGCATAGACTCTGCCTTGCACGATGATCTGCGCGCCGATCTGGCTCTGCGGCTTCAGCAGCACCGGATTCATATGCACGCTGGCGGCGGTGCAAGCCGCACGCGCCTGTAGCGCCTGCGCCCGCCCGATTTCGCCGCCGTCCGCCGTCACCGCGGCGTTGTTCGACATATTCTGCGGCTTAAACGGCCGCACGACGAGGCCGCGCCGGGTGAAAGCGCGCGCCAGCCCGGCGACGATCAGAGACTTGCCCACGTCCGAGCCGGTGCCGGCAAACATCAGTGTGCGCGCCGCCATGACTCATAACTCCATGGCTCAAAACTCGATGCCGGGCTGCGCCTTCACGCCGGCGGCGAAATGGTGCTTCACCAGCGTCATCTCGGTGACGAGATCTGCTGCCGCGAGCAGTTCCGGCTTGGCGTTGCGCCCAGTCACGACAATGTGCAGGTCGCCACGGCGTGCCGCGAGTTCGGCAACCACCGCGGCAAGGTCGAGATAATCGTAACGCAGGGCGATGTTGAGCTCGTCGAGGACGATCAGGCCAAAGCTCGGATCGGCCATGAGTTCGCGCGCTTTCGCAAAGGCGCGCTCGGCGGCGGCGATATCGCGGCCGCGGTCCTGGGTTTCCCAAGTGAAGCCTTCGCCCATGCTATGCCAGACGATTTGACCGCCGAACTTGGCGAGTGCGTCGCGCTCGGCGGTATGCCAGGCGCCTTTGATGAACTGCACGACGCCGACGCGGCGGCCGCGGCCGAGCATGCGGAGCGCCAATCCGAAAGCGGCGGTCGACTTTCCCTTGCCGGCGCCGGTATGCACGATCAGCAAGCCCTTCTCGACGGTCTTGCCGGCGACTTCGGCGTCCTGCACGGCCTTGCGCTTGGCCATCTTGGCGCGATGGCGTTCGACTTCGGCCTCGTCGAGTTTTTGGTTCATCACGCTCCCTTCACCGGCAGCGGCAAACCCGCGACCATGAGAACCACGCGGTCGGCAAGCGCCGCCACGCGCTGATTGAGGATGCCCTGCCAATCGCGGAAGCGGCGGCCGAGCGGATATTCGGGCACGATGCCGGAGCCGACTTCGTTGGCGACCAGCACGACGGGCGCCGTCATGGAGGCCAGCGCTTTTTCCAGTTTCGCGATCTCCGTCTCGATGTCCGCCTCAGCCAGCAAGAGGTTGGACAGCCACAGCGTCAAACAGTCAACCAGAACCGGTCTAGCGGGGCGGGCATTCAGCGCGGTCGCTAGATCACGCGGCGCCTCGACCGTTTGCCAGCCGGAACCTCGGCGCGATTGATGGGTGGCGATGCGCGCGGACATTTCCTCGTCGCCGGCTTCCGCCGTTGCCACATAGACCCAGGGCGGTTGCAGCGCGGCGATGACGCCTTCGGCATGGCGGCTTTTGCCGGAACGGGCGCCGCCGATGATCAGGGTGATTTTCACGACGCTCGACATCGCTTGCACAACTCACGCGCAGTAACCGCCAGATTGACAGGCCGGGGCGTCGAAATCTATCACTAGGGCACTGACGGTCCCTCATGAGAGGGCGAAAAGGGAATGCGGTGCGGGACGCAAGTCCTTATTCCGCAGCTGCCCCCGCAACTGTGAGCGGGAAGTCTCGTCCACAACAAGCCACTGGCGGCGCGTTTGCCGCCGGGAAGGCCGGGCGAGATGCCGATCCGCGAGCCAGGAGACCTGCCGTCGTTCGAGTCGACGCGACAAACATCGGTCGGGGTGCACCGGTGGATGATCCGAAAGACGAAAGTCTTTTGGTCCTCGCTCGCGCCGGCGTCTGGGTTACGCGAGGACGATCTTTGTTTAATTTCCTGAAAAAGACGGTCGACGATACGTCTGCCGAGCCGCGCGCCAAGATCGGCGCCATCTATCTTCTGCTGTTTGTCGGCAATGTCGCGGTCTGGACTTGGGCGGTGATCGCGCTGGCCGATCGACCGACGCTTCTCGGTACTGCGTTTCTGGCTTACGTCCTTGGCTTTCGTCACGCCGTCGATGCCGATCATATCGCTGCCATCGACAATGTCGTGCGCAAACTGATGCAGGAAGGCAAGCGGCCGGTTTCGGTCGGCCTGTTCTTCTCGCTCGGCCATTCGCTGGTGGTCGCGCTGGCGGTGGCGGCGATCGTCGGGCTTGCCTTTGCGCTGCAGGGCCGGCTGGATCCGTTCAAGGCGATCGGCAGCATCATCGGCACCGGAGCCTCGGCGTTTTTCCTGCTCAGTATCGCCGTCATCAATCTCGTCATTCTGCGAGGCGTTTGGCAAAGCTTTCGCCGCGCCCGCCGCGGCGAGCCGGTCGCCGATCATGAGCTCAATGCTCTGCTCGCCGGCCGCGGCTTTCTCGCCCGCATCTTCCGACCGCTGTTCCGCATGGTGTCGCACAGCTGGCAGATGTTCCCGATCGGCTTTTTGTTCGGACTGGGTTTCGATACCGCAACCGAAATCAGCCTGTTCACCGTCGCCGCCGGCCAGGCTTCCGACGGCATGAGCTTCGGCACGGTGATGATCTTTCCGGCGTGGTTTGCCGCCGGCATGACGCTGATCGACACCACCGACAGCGTGCTCATGGTCGGCGCCTATGGCTGGGCGTTTCTCAATCCCTTGCGCAAGATTTGGTACAACCTCACCATTACCGCGATTTCGGTGGTCGTCGCTTTCATGATCGGCGGCATCGAGGCGCTGGGCCTCATCTCCAGCAAGCTCGGCCTCGAAGGCCGCTTCTGGAGCGCGGTCGACGACCTCAACGGCGGTCTGGCCAATTTCGGCTATCTCGTCGTCGGTGTCTTTCTCGCCAGCTGGGCGATCTCTTATTTGATCTTCCGCTGGCAGCGACTCGACCGTCCGCAGGATGAGCGTGCGCAGGTGACGCCATGACCGGCGCGCCGATCATCTATGTGTGCGTCACCTGCCGACCGGTCGGCGACCCGGACAGCGACGTGCGGCCGGGCGCGATCCTCGCCGCCGCGACTGCAGCGGCGGCGGCCGGCACCGAGGTCGAGGTCCGACCGATGCGTTGCCTCGGCAATTGCAGCCGCGGCCCGAGCGCGGCGCTGCGCGCCAACGGCTCCTGGACCTATGTCTTCGGCGGGCTCGATTCGACCAGCGCCGGCGCGTTGGTCGAAGGCGCGCGCATGCTGGCGCAAGCCGCTGACGGCATTCTGCCCTGGCGCGGACGGCCGCCACAGCTCAAGCGCGGCATGGTCGCGCGCATACCCCCCATCGGCTTTACGGAGATCGACCCATGACCGGCTCGCTTGCGCGCATTCCCTGCACCATCGTCACCGGCTTTCTCGGCGCCGGCAAAACCACGCTCATCCGCCATGTCATTGCGAATGCGCAAGGCCGCCGGCTCGCGGTCATCGTCAACGAATTCGGCGATGTCGGCATCGACGGCGAAATTCTCAAGGGCTGCGGCAATGCCGCCTGTCCGGAGGAGAATATCGTCGAGCTAGCGAATGGCTGTCTGTGCTGCACGGTCGCCGACGAGTTCGTGCCGGCGCTCGACGCAATACTCGCGCGCGACGGGGTCGAGCATATCGTCATCGAAACGTCGGGGCTCGCACTGCCAAAGCCTCTCGTTCAGGCTTTCAACTGGCCGGCGATCAAAGGCCGCGTCACCGTCGACGGCGTCGTGGTGGTGGTCGACGGCGCCGCGCTTGCCGACGGCCGCGTCGCGCAGGATCTCAACGCGCTTGCGGCCCAGCGCGCCGCCGACACCGCGCTTTCGCATGACGACCCGATCGAAGAAGTGTTCGAAGACCAGATCGCCTGCGCCGATCTCGTCGTGCTCAACAAGCGCGATCTGATCGACGCGGCGGGCATCGCTAAGGCAAAAGCCACGATCGCCGACGTATTGCCGCGCAGCGTCAAGGTGATCACGGCCGCCGACGGCAAGGTCGATCAGGCGCTGTTGCTCGGGCTCGGCGTCGGCACCGAGGACGCGATCGACGATCGGCGCACCCACCACGACGACGAGCTCGATCACGACCACGACGACTTCGATTCCTTCGTCGTGGCGCTGGACCAAGTTACCGATCCGGCGGCGCTGGCGGCGCGGGTCACAGCGCTCGCCCGAGACTTCGACGTGCTGCGCGTCAAAGGCTTCGCGGCGATCGCCGACAAGCCGCGGCGGCTACTGCTGCAAGCGGTCGGGCCGCGCGTGACCCACCAATACGATCGGCCCTGGTCGCCCGACGAAGCGCGCGAAGGCCGCCTCGTGGTGATCGGTCTGAGGGGACTGGACCGCGCCGCGGTCACGCGCGCGCTGATCGGCTGAAAGCGAGCTTTACGATGCACCTCTTGGCCACGACCGCCACAGGCCTCGACGACATCGTCGAAGCGGTCGATCTCGGCCAGCCGCCTGGCGACATTGCCGTGTTGTCGTTTGCCGACAGCGACCTCACCGGCCTTGCCGCCGCGTGGAAAGCCGAACGCGCAAAGCTGCCAAGCGTGCGGCTCGCGCATTTGCGCGATCTGCGGCATCCGATGTCGGTCGATCTGTGGATCGATCGCGTCGGCGCGCACGCCAAAGTAATTGTGGTGCGTCTCCTCGGCGGCCTCGACTGGTGGAAATACGGGGTCGAGCGGTTGGCGGCGCTGGCCCGCGAGCGCGGCATCGCGCTCGCGGTTCTGCCGGGCGAAGATCACGATGATGCGCGGCTTGCGGCGGCCTCGACTTTGCCCGCGACGGAACTCAAAACTTTGTTGAGCTTCTTCCGTGAAGGCGGCCGCGAGAACTTGAACGCGCTGCTGCGCCGGCTCGCCGGCCACGCGGGTGTCGCGCTCGACGCGCCGGGGCCGAAGGCGGTGCCGCGCTTCGCCGGGTACCTGCCGGGCCAAGGCGCGGTCGATCTCGACCGCTTCGTCGCGGCGCTGGATGTGGCGAAGCCGGTGGTGCCGATTATTTTCTATCGCGCGCTCTTGCTTGCCGCCGACACCGCGCCGATCGATGCCTTGTACGCGGCGCTGAAAGAGCGCGGCTTTACGCCCGCTCCTCTGGTTGTCACCGGCCTGAAAGACCAGGACGCAGCGGAATTTTTGCGAGCGGCTTTTGCGAAACTACCACCGGCCGTGATTGCCACCACGACCGCATTTGCCGCCGCCGGTTCCTCAAGCGAGCCGACGCCCTTCGATGAAACCGACGCGCCGGTGCTGCAGGTGGTCAGCGCAACGACCCGGCGGGCCGCGTGGCGTGAGAGCGCGCGCGGGCTTGGCGCCGCCGATCTGGCGATGCACATCGTGCTGCCCGAACTTGACGGCCGCGTGCTTGCCGGGACGATAGCGTTCAAGGATCCGCTGCCGGCGCAGGAGAGCCTCGCCTTCACCGCGCTGGCGAGCCGTCCGGAAGCCGACCGGATCGAGATGGTGGCTGAGCGGATCGCGGCGCTGATCCGCTTGGGCGCGCTGCCGCGCGGCGAACGCCGCGTCGCAGTGTTATTGCCGGATTATCCGGCTGCGCCAGGACGCGCCGGCTATGCCGTCGGCCTCGACGTGCCGGCAAGCGTGCTGGCGCTGCTCGAAGACCTTCCGGCCCATGGCTACGCCGTGCGCGGCGCGCCAAAAACGGCGCGCGCTTTGCTCGACGCGTTAGCGCAGGGCGCCGGCGACGCAGCGCTCCCGCTCGCGCAATATCAGACGCTGCTCGAGGACGTCCCGGCTGTGGCAGTTGAGCGGATGCGCGCGGCTTGGGGCGAACCGGGAAACGATCCCGACATTCGCGGCGGCGCTTTTCGTTTTCGCGCGCGGACGTTCGGCAACGTCGTCGTCGCGCTACCGCCCCACCGCGGCCGCTCGCTAGAGCGGCGCATCGATTATCACGATCCTTCGTTGCCGCCGCGACACGCGCTTCTCGCCTTTACGCTGTGGCTGCGGCACGTCGCCAAGGCCGACGCGCTGGTGCACATGGGCGCGCACGGCACGCTGGAATGGCTGCCAGGCAAGGCGGTCGCGCTGAGCGCCGAGTGTTTTCCGGACATCGTCGCCGGATCGCTGCCGGTGATCTACCCGTTCATCGTCAGCAATCCGGGCGAAGCCGCGCAGGCCAAGCGCCGCATCGCCGGCGTGACCATCGGGCACTTGCCGCCGCCGCTCGCGGCGGGCGGTCTCTCCGGCGATGCGCGCGAACTCGAGCGCCTAATCGACGAATACGCCCAAGCCGATGGACTCGACCGCCGCCGGCGCGACCGGCTGGCCGGACTGATTGTCGAGACCGCCCAGCGCACGGGCTTGGCGCGTGAAGCCGGCGTCCTCGTCGACGACGGCGCCGACAATGCTTTGCGCCGCATCGATGCCTGGCTGTGCGATGTCAAAGACCTCGCCGTCAAGGACGGCCTGCACATCTACGGCCGCGTGCCCGCCGGCACCGACGATCCGCTGTGGCAGGCGAGCGCTGCGGCCGAACGCGCCGCCTTGATAGCCGCGCTCGACGGCCACCGCGTCGTGCCCGGACCGGCTGGCTCGCCGGCCCGCGGCCGGCGCGACGTGTTGCCGACCGGACGCAATCTCTTCACCGCCGATCCGCGGACGCTGCCGACGCCGACCGCGCTGGATTTGGGCCGGCTGGCGGCGGACGAAATCTTGCGGCTGCATCTGCAAATGCACGGCGAGCCGCCGCGCTCGGTCGTGATCGATCTGTGGGGCAGCGCAACCTTGCGCACCGGCGGCGAAGAAATCGCGCAAGGTCTGGCACTCATGGGCTGCCGCCCGATCTGGGATCACGGCAGTGGCCGCGTCACCGGCGTCGAAGTGTTGCCGCCCGCGGCGGTCGGACGCGCGCGGGTCGACGTCACCTGGCGCATTTCCGGCCTGTTCCGCGATCTCTTCCCGGCGCAGATCGCGTTGATCGATGCCGCGGTGCAGGCGGTCGCCGCGCGCGACGAGGACGACGATGAGAATCCGCTCGCCGCGGCGCGCCGCGCCGCGGCTAAACGCCTCGACCGCATTTTCGGCAACGCGCCCGGGGCTTACGGCGCCGGCATCGAGGATTTGCTCGGCACTGGCGCCAGCACCGACGCCGTCGGCGCCGCCTATCTCGCCGCAGCTTCGCATGCTTATAGCGGCGCCGCGGGCGAAGGCCGAGCGGCCGGCGGTCTATTCGCGGAGCGCGTCGGCAATGCCGATCTTCTGATCCATCCGGGCGACAATCCGGGGCACGATCTTCTCGAAGGCGGCGAAGACGGAGCGTTTGTCGGCGGCTTTGCCGCCGCCGCCAAGATGCTCGGCCGGGCGGTGGATTTGATCATGCTCGACGTTACCGACCCGCAGCGGCCCCGCGCGCGCACGCTACCGACCGCGCTCGCCCGCATCGTGCGCGGGCGCGCGGTCAATCCGCGCTTTATCGCCGGGCAGATGAGACACGGCCCGCGCGGCGCCGCCGAGTTTGCCGAAACCGTCGACCGGTTGCTCGCCTTTGCCGAGACGACCGGCGCCGTGGCGAGCGAATTATTCGATCTGTTGCATGCCGCTTATGTTGCAGACGCCGCCGTGCGCGACTTTCTCTTGCGCGAAAACCCGCAAGCCGCCGCGGCTATCGCCGCGGCGCTTGAAGCGGCGCGAAGGCGCGGTTTTTGGCATCCGCGCCGCAACGACGTCGATGCCGGCCTCTCCATGCTGCGCGCGGAGGCGCTCGCATGACCGCGCGCGCCGTCTTCTTTTCACAGCGCCGTGGCGCCTGCCCCGGCTTGTCGGCGCCGATGCAAACCGGCGACGGCTTGCTGGTGCGGCTGTTGCCGGTCGGCACGTTGAAGCTGGGAGCCTTGCGCGCGCTGTGCGAAGCGGCGCGCGCCCATGGCAACGGCGTCGTCGAGATCACCGCGCGCGGCAGCATTCAGGTGCGCGGCTTAAGCGCCGAGACAGCGCCGCGCTTTGCCGACGCCATTGCCGCGCTCGGCATCGCCGCACAGGACGGCGTTCCGGTTGTTTGTAATGCGCTTGCCGGACTCGATGCCGAGGAGATTGTCGATGCCGCGGCGCTCGCGACCGACCTGCGGCGCGCACTTGCAGGAACCTCGTTGCCGGAAAGGCTGGCGCCTAAAGTTTCGGTTGCCGTCGATGGCGGCGGGCTCGGCTTGGACGACATTGTCGCCGACGTGCGGCTATGCGCCGTTGCGGCAACTGGCGGAGCGGTATTCGAAATCAGCGTCGGCGGCGATGCCGCCCGCGCAACAAAGCTCGGCGCCGTGGCGCCGGGCCATGGCGTTGCTGCCGTGGTGCGGCTCGTTGACATCATCGCGCAGCGTGGGCGAGCGGCGCGCGCCCGCGCTGTCATTGCGACCGATGGAGCCGGCGCGTTCCGCGCCGGCGTTGCCGGTTTGTTGCTCGGTGACGCGCCGCGCGGCCGACTGCGGACTTCTCGTCAAGCGATCGGGGCGCACAAACTGCGCGACGGGTCGCTGGCCATCGGCATCGGCCTGCCTTTCGGCCATACCGACGCGCGGGCACTCGAACGTCTGGCAGATATAGTGGCGACAGTGGGCGCCAGCGGCGTTCGCACCGCCGCGGGCCGCGCGCTGATGATCGTCGGCTTGCCGCCGGCAAAAACGGCCGACTTCAAAAGCGTCGCAAGTGACCTCGGCTTTATCGTCGCGGCGGACGATCCGCGCGGACACGTGTTCGCCTGTGCGGGCGCTCCAGCCTGCGCCTCCGCGTACATCGCTGCGCGGCGCATCGCCGCCGAGATTGCGGATATCGCGGCCTGGCATCTCAACGACGAATTTCAGATCCACATATCCGGTTGCAGCAAAGGCTGCGCCCACGCCGCTGCCACGGCGCTGACAGTCGTCGGCGGCCCAACCGGTTGCGCGCTGGTCGCGAACGGCACCACACGTGACGCACCTTTTGCCGTCGTCGCAGCGGACGATGTGCCGGCGGCAATCACGCGCCACGTCGACGAACGAACCCGCGAGGTCAGCCATGTCTAAGCGCATGTCTGAGCGCAAGCTCGAGAGGACGCCTGACCGCGCCGATTACCTACGCGACGGCGCAGCGATCTATGAACGCTCCTTTGCCATCATCCGCGCCGAAGCCGATCTGTCGCGTTTCTCTGCCGAAGAAGCCGACGTCGCAGTGCGCATGATCCACGCCTGTGGCGCCGTCGAAGCGGCGCAGCACATCGTCTTCGGCCATGGCCTCGTCAGCGCGGCGCGCGGTGCGCTCGGCGCCGGCGCGCCGATCCTGTGCGATGCCGAAATGGTCGCGCATGGCGTGACGCGGGCACGCCTGCCGGCGCGCAACGACGTCATCTGTGCGCTCAATGACCCACGCGTCGCGCCGCTGGCGCAAAAGCTCGGTACCACGCGCTCGGCGGCCGCGCTCGATCTGTGGATCGAGCGCCTCACCGGCGCGGTCGTCGCCATCGGCAATGCGCCGACCGCTTTGTTCCGCTTGCTCGATCTGATCGACGCCGGCGCGCCAAAGCCGGCGGCGATCCTCGGCGTTCCGGTCGGTTTCGTCGGCGCCGCTGAATCGAAAGAGGCGCTGGCTTCCGATCGGCATCGCGTTCCGTTTCTGATCGTGCGCGGACGCATCGGCGGCAGCGCCATGACCGCGGCGGCGATCAACGCTCTGGCGAGGCCCGGGCTATGAGCGCGGGAAAACTCATCGGCATCGGCGTCGGCCCCGGCGATCCCGAGCTGATGACGCTCAAAGCGATCCGCACGCTCGCCGCGGCCGACGTGGTTGCGCATTTCGCCAAGGCCGGCAATTCCAGTCATTCCCGCCGCATCGCCGCACAACATTTGCGCGTGGACGTGATCGAGCTGCCGCTCCTTTACCCGATGACAACCGAGCTGCCGAAATGCAGCGACGGCTACCGCGACGCGCTGCGTGATTTCTACGACGACGCCGCGGCGAAAATCGCCGCGCATCTCGACGCCGGCTGCATCGTGGCGGTGATCTGCGAAGGCGATCCGCTGTTCTATGGCTCGTACATGCATTTGCACGCCCGGCTCGTCGGACGCTTTGCGACCGAAGTCGTCGCCGGCGTCACCGGTATGTCCGGCTGCTGGTCGGCCGCCGGCATGCCGATTGCGCAAGGCGACGACGTGTTCACGGTGCTGCCGGCGACTTTGCCGGAGACGGAGCTCGCGCGCCGGCTTGGCGACGGCGACGCCGCCGTGGTTATGAAAGTCGGGCGGCATTTGCCGAAACTGCGTCGCGCGCTCGCCAAGAGCGGCCGGCTCGAGCGCGCCGTCTATGTCGAACGCGGCACCATGGCCGATGCGAAACTCACGCCGCTCGCCGCCAAGGAAGACGACGAGGCGCCGTATTTCGCCGTGGTGCTGGTGCCCGGCTGGGAGGAACGGCCGTGAGCGGCCGGCTCGCTATTGTCGGTTTGGGTCCCGGCGATGTCCGCTATCTGACGCCGCAGGCGAGCGAAGCGCTCGCCGCCGCACAGGCGCTCTACGGCTACGGGCCGTATCTCGATCGCGTTCCGGCGCGCCCGGGTCAGGCGCGGTATGCATCCGACAACCGCGAGGAGCGCGACCGCGCCGCCGCGGCACTCAAAGCTGCCGCCGAAGGCGCGACTGTTGCGATCGTGTCCGGCGGCGATCCCGGCGTGTTCGCCATGGCCGCGGCGGCCTGCGAGGCAATCGAAGCGGGGCCGGAGCGCTATCGCACGCTCGATGTCGAAGTTGTTCCGGGAGTAACCGCAATGCTGGCGGTCGCAGCGCGCATCGGCGCACCGCTCGGCCACGATTTCTGCGCGCTGTCCTTGTCCGACAATCTCAAACCCTGGGATTTGATCGAACGGCGGCTTGATGCCGCGGCGAGCGCCGGCTTTGTCATCGCGCTCTACAATCCGGTGTCGCGGGCGCGGCCGTGGCAATTCGGCTATGCCCTGGAGCGCCTGCGGCGGCATTTGCCGCCGGCAACGCCCGTGGTGTTCGGGCGCGCCGTCGGGCGACCCGACGAACACATCGACGTCGTCATGCTGGAGCGCGCCGTTACGGCGCAAGTCGACATGGCGACGCTGGTCATCGTCGGCTCGCGCGAGACGCGCGTTATCCAACGACCCGGACGGGTGCCGCTGGTCTATACGCCGCGCACTGCCGCCACGGTGAGCGCATGATCGAGCCAGGCGACCGCTTCATCGACGGTGCCGACCGCCGGGACATCGGGTGGCGGCGCCCGGCGCAGCATAATCACGTCGATCCCCAGCGCGCGCGCCGCGGCGATCTTGCCGTAGGCGGCGTTGCCGCCGCTGTTCTTCGATACCACCACCTCGATGCCGTGCCCGCTCATCAGCGCGCGGTCTTCTGCTTCGCCGAATGGTCCGCGGGCAATGATATAGGTGACGGATGGCAGCCGCAGCGGCGGCTCGACTGGATCGACGCTGCGGATCAGATAACGATGCTGCGGCGCGCCTGCGAACGGCGCCAAGTCGTTTCGTCCGAGCGCAACGAACACATTGCGGCTTTCCGGTCCGATGGCGGCGGCGGCCGCGGCGGCATTGCTCACTTCGGTCCAGCGGTCGCCGGCGACTGCAGTCCAGGGCGGCCGGCGCAGTGCAACGAACGCCACTTTGGCCTCGCGCGCCGCGGCTGCCGCGTTTTCAGAGATAACGGTCGCATAGGGATGCGTCGCGTCGATCAGCACATCGATCCGCGCGGCAGCGAGGTGATCGGCAAGCCCGTGCGCACCGCCGAAGCCGCCGATGCGCACCGGCACCGGATGCGGGACCGGCGATGCGGTGCGCCCGGCGAGCGACAGCGTCACCGCAAGACCGGCGCGTGGCGCCAGCCGTTCCGTCAGCGCCCGCGCTTCGGTGGTGCCGCCGAGAATGAGGACCTTCGCCATGCCGCTTCCTGATGCGATCGGACACGAGACTGCCGCATCGGCGCGCTGGCTGGCAATCGTCGGCATCGGCGAGGACGGCGTCGACGGCCTGGGCGCGGTAGCGCGCGGGCTGATCGCGTCCGCGGAGATCGTTTTCGGCGGACGTCGGCACCTGGCGCTGGTAGCGCCGCTGATCCGCGGCGCAACGCGGTTGTGGCCGAGCCCGTTTGACGGCGCGGCCGACGAGGTGGCGGCCCAGCGCGGTCGGCCGGTCTGCGTTCTGGCCTCCGGCGATCCGTTCCACTACGGCGTCGGCGCCGTGCTGGCGCGCCGGATCGATGCGCGCGAAATGAACGTCGTGCCGGCACCGTCGGCCTTCAGCCTGGCGGCAGCACGGCTCGGCTGGGCGCTGCCGCACACGGCGCTGCTGTCCGTGCACGGACGCAATCTCGATCTCATCCGCCCGCATCTGCAGCCCGGCGCGCGCGTTCTAGCGCTGACCTCCGATGGCGACGGACCGCAAGCGCTGGCGCAGCTCTTGACCGAAATTGGCTTCGGCGGCTCGCGACTGATCGTGCTCGAAGCGCTCGGCGGCCCGCGCGAGCGCATCCGCACGACGACCGCGGCCGATTTCGATTTCGGCGCGGTCGAGGCGCTCAACACGCTGGCTATCGAGGTCGAGGCGGCGGCGGACGCCCGCGTGATCGCCTGCGGTTTCGGCCTCGCCGACGCGCTATTCGAGCATGACGGTCAGATCACCAAGCGCGAAATCCGCGCCGTGACGCTGTCGTCGCTTGCGCCGCGCCGCGGCGAATTGCTCCTCGATATCGGCGCCGGCGCCGGCTCGGTGGCCATCGAGTGGATGCTGGCCGATCCGCCGTTGATGCGCGCGATCGCGGTCGAGCAAAACGCCGAGCGCGCGGCGCGCATCCGCCGCAACGCCGCCGCCTTTGGCGTGCCGGCGCTTGAAGTTATTGAAGGCGCGGCGCCGGGCGCGCTGTCGGGTCTGCCGACGCCCGACGCCGTCTTTGTCGGCGGCGGCGCCGGCGATCCCGGCGTGCTCGATGCCGCGTCACGCGCGCTGCGGCCGGGCGGACGGCTCGTGGTCAATGCGGTGACGCTCGAAACCGAGGCGCTGCTGCTCGCACGTCATGGCGCGCTCGGCGGCGAACTCTCGCGCATCGTGATTTCGCGCGCCGACGCGGTCGGCAGCATGAGCGCGTGGCGGCCGGCGCTCCCGGTCGTCCAATGGCTCTGGACCAAGCCATGATCGTGAAAACATGACCGTGCATTTCATCGGCGCCGGGCCGGGCGCTGCGGATCTTATCACCGTGCGCGGCCGCGATCTGATCGCGCGTTGCCCGGTCTGCCTCTATGCCGGCTCGATCATTCCGCGTGCGCTGTTGGACTTCTGTCCGCCAGGGGCGCGCATCATCGACACCGCGTCGCTATCGCTTGCTGAGATCGAGACCGAGTTCGTCGCCGCGCACGCCGCTGGCGCGGACGTCGCGCGGCTGCAATCCGGCGATCTGTCGATCTATTCGGCGCTCGCCGAGCAACTGCGCCGGCTCAAGGCGCGCAATATTACTTACACACTGACGCCCGGCGTGCCGGCTTTTGCTGCCGCGGCGGCGGCGCTGCAATGTGAGCTGACCGTGCCGGAAGTCGCGCAAAGCGTCGTACTCACGCGCGTCGGCGGGCGCGCGTCGCGCATGCCTGAGAAGGAAAAGCTCCCGGCGTTTGCCGCGAGCGGCGCGACGCTCGTCATCCATCTGGCGATTCACGCGATCGACAATATCGTCGCTGAGCTCTTGCCGTTCTACGGCGCCAACTGCCCGGCCGCGGTCGTGGTGCAAGCGAGTTCGCCGCGCGAGCGCATCTTGCGCGGCACGCTGGCCGACATCGCGGCGCAGGTCGCCGCCGCAGGCATTGAACGCACCGCGCTCATCCTTGTCGGCCCCGTGATCGGCGCGGAAGATTTTCGCGACAGCGCGCTCTATGACGCCGATTACCGCCGCCGGTTTCGCGGAGGCGCGGTGTGAGCGCCCGCGGGCTGATCATCGCCGCGCCGCAGTCAGGCGCCGGCAAGACCACGGTGACGCTGGCGCTACTGGCGGCCCTTGCCCGCCGCGGCACTAAAGTCCGCGCCGCCAAGGCCGGGCCGGACTATATCGATCCGGCTTTTCACGCCGCCTTCACCGGCACTCCGAGTATCAATCTTGATTCCTGGGCCATGGCTGAGCCCTTGCTGGACGCGCTGGTGGTGCAAGCCGCGAACGGCGCCGACGTGTTGGTGATCGAAGGCGTGATGGGTTTGTTCGATGGCGCCGGCGGACCCGCGGCGACGGCCCATCGGCGCGGCTCGACCGCAGATCTCGCCGCCCGTTTCGGTTTGCCGGTCCTTTTAGTGCTCGACGTGGCGCGTCAGGCGCAATCGGCCGCGGCGATCGTGCGCGGCTTTGCAGCGCACGATCCGGCGGTGCGCATCGCCGGCATCATTCTCAATCGCGTCGGCAGCGAGCGGCACCGCTCCTTTGTTGCCGAGGCCGTTGCCACGCTCGGCATGCCGGTCCTCGGAGCGCTGCCACGCGAGATGGCGGTCGCCCTGCCGGAGCGCCATCTGGGACTGGTTCAGGCGCAAGAGCATGCCGATCACGCCGCGCTGACCGCACGCTTCGCCGAAGTCGGCGCGCGTTATCTCGATCTCGATGCCATCGTCGCAATGGCAACACCAATTGCCATCGCCGAAGCTTCGTGCGCCGCGATGGCACTACCGCCACCGGGGCAGCGCATCGCGCTGGCGAGCGACCCGGCCTTCACCTTCGTCTATCCGCACGTCCTCGACGCCTGGCGCAAAGGCGGCGCGGAAATTTTACCGTTCTCGCCGCTTGCCGATGAGGCGCCGCCGGACGACGCCGATAGCTGCTGGCTGCCGGGCGGCTATCCGGAGCTGCATGCCGACGCGCTCGCCGAGGCGCGCGCGTTCGCCGCCGGATTACGCCATTTCGCGCAAACCCGGCCGGTCCACGGCGAATGCGGCGGCTACATGGTCTTAGGCGAAGGCCTCGTCGATGCCAGCGGGGTGGGCCATGCGATGACCGGATTGCTCGGCCATACTACAAGCTTCGCGCATCGCAAGCTGCATCTCGGATACCGCACCGCGCGCCTGCTCGGCGACGGCGTTTTCGGTAATCGGGGCGCGATGATCCGCGGCCACGAGTTTCACTACGCGACGCTGACTCACCCCGGCGA
>Ga0181520_10005768_pt1 | contig 19448 bp, 16 predicted proteins | sample PEATcosm2014_Bin_29_FD_132451 | JGI IMG/M metagenome (GOLD analysis project Ga0181520, IMG submission 132451) | Peatland microbial communities from MTU Mesocosm Facility, Houghton, MI, USA - PEATcosm2014_Bin02_30_metaG | ecosystem: Environmental > Terrestrial > Soil > Wetlands > Peat | place...
AGTTCCAGACCGACACGAGTGAAAACATGGTCTTGATTGCGATGATCCAACTGATGGTCCACCGATTAACCCGGAACACCCCGGCGACCGTTCCACGCTAGCACTTCAGAAACAAGCTCTGAGGACACCGGCGATGTTGGGCATGAGAACGCTCCTTTGTGGACCTGGTAAACGTCGGTATTCTACATCCTTTATTCACAGGTTCACAAGGAGCCGCTATACTGCTCTTCGTGGCCAATCCCGTAGTCAGGAGAGGAGGCCGATGATGGCTCGCCTGATGGTTGCTAGTGCGGTAGGGCTGTGGCTGTCCAGCGTGATCGTCGGCGTAGTGCTGCTGGTTGGCCTTCTTCCGTTGAGGGGTTTCCTGTTTGGCTATGTTGGTCTCCTTGTTCTGAGTTTTGCCCTGTTTTCCCTTGGCCTCTGCTGCAACCAGGGCCTTGCTTTGACTCCGAAGTTGCTACGCATGGCACGGTACGTCATTCTTGCCCTGGCTACCGGCGTGCTATGCGTCTTGTCGGCCCCTGCTGTTTTTCAGTTTGTCAGTTGGACTCTTCCACTTCTTGGTTGCTCGACTTTATCCTTCGTCCAAGGATATTGCCAGATGCGAGCTACCCCCCTGTGGCACCTTATGTGGTTCTCCGCCGGGCTGCCGTTGGGCATGTGGGTGCTCGGTGCGTGGGTGCGTCGTACTCGCCGTGGGAATGCGGTTCCCGCAAATGGCTCGAAAGCCAAGCCGACCATGCCTCAAGGAACGGGTGATACTCTGGCCTCCCATCGCCGCCAGTTTCCATTTCGCCGGCGACCATTGTGGCTGGTGGTATTGCTCTGTGCCGTCTTAGGCGGTTGGTCGGCGGTGATGATGCAGCGGACGGAAAATCCACCACGAGTCTTATCAACCACACTACTTGATAGCGACGACTTCGATGGTGCCGCTGCGAACGCTACGAAGTTTCTTATCCTGGCAGATGACTCGCTGCACGCTTTTTCCTCCTCGGGCGTCCACCTCTGGCAGAAGGATGCACCCTGGTGCAAATGGGCAAAACCTTTTGGCACAGAGGTGGTACCCATCTTTAACCGACCTGCTCCCGTGGTGATGCAGAATGCGATAGCAGTTCTGAACTGCAAAGCCTGGAAGCTGTCTCTGAATACCTATGACTTTCAGGGGAATCTTCTGGCGACCGTGCAGGCGTTGCCGTACAATATGGAACGCCTATGCGGCACTCTACGCTTGGCAAGAACGGGCAACGGTTTGGCCTTCGGTTTTCTGCTATACACGAAACCCCATTTACGTGATCTCGACAAGGGGCTGCTGGTATTCGACACGAATCTACACAAACTCGGGACGTATGACGGATGGGGGGACTCGCTTTGTTGCAGCGATGACGGCGTTATCTACGCCCGAGACGGAAACAAGTGGACTCGAATCTCGCCAGAGGGTCGGATGTCACCCTTGCCGACCGCCGTGTCACGATCCGATTTGGAATCAGGAATCGGCGGCGAGATCATTTTGTATAGTCAGGGAGTCCGACGAGTCTGGAAGCCCTCGATGCCTGACGCTGTAACGATCCTTGAATATAGGCAGGACTGGCTGGGGGAAGTGATCCCCTGCCCCAAGAGCCGATATGTGGTGCGTGTGTGGCCAGAGAACAAACAGAAGTTTCTTTGTTGCAACTCCCAGGGGAAGACGGTCTGGGAGCACCCGCTGACGCTCTCTTGTTATTTCTGGCCTCCCCATCCCCTGTGCGACACTCACGGAATGGTCTATCTGATGGACACCGTTCCTGGCCTTAATATTCGGACAAACAACGTAGTGCTGCGGTGTCTCCGTCCTTCCGGCGAGACCGCTTGGGAATTGCCGGTGGACCAAACGCCCGACCAGCCGGTCTTTGACTCGTACCTTTCCCCAAAAGGCTCTCATGTACTTCTCGTTCGGCGTCCACGCCTTGTGAACGAGCCGCTCAGCCACAAAGTCAAACTGACGTTTGTTGCTACTGGTAGTGGAGGCACCGAATGACCTGTGGCGGCGGTCCATCCACCGGTCTACGACAACGGAAGCCTCTTTACGTTTTCAACGGATCGCTTTTACTTCTTGTCTCCTGATGGCGTCAAAGTATTCGTGAAGCCCGCCCAAGCCTTCATAATTGCGAGCCGTTTTCGGAAAGCCACCGGGGAAATCGTAGTTCAACAGAAGCAAGGGAAGTACAGCCTTCCCCACCTCGATTCCCGATGAGGTCATGTAACCTCCTTCTTCCCCAAGGGCCGACACCAAGACCTCTTTTCCGGCATCATCGCCTAAGCAAGCCAATACCCTGGCCATTTCGAGTTTAACCCACTTGTCCGGCTCGGCTTTTAGGGCTCGCTTGATCTTCTCTCGCACCTCGGAAAGATGTTCCCGCCACGGCATTCCGAGATAGAGAACCATGACGGTTCGCATTGTTGCGTCGTCAGTTCGTGAGATACCGGCCAGCATTTCTGCAAATGCACCACTGCGGAGTTCTTCCATCAGGTCCTTTCGCCGTTCTAACTGGTGGCCTAACTCCGTACTGAATTCCCTTTGAAGAATGAAGCGGATAAGCATCTTTTCTCTCGCCGGTATTTCGCCAGATATGGCTGGAGCACCGACGATGACCAGCATTACTATCGGGAGCAGAGCTTTCATTTTGTCCCTCCTTCTCTTGACAGAAACGTTTTGGTATGACGCCCCGTATCCGGCCAGGAGTACCGTGTCGTTGGCTGCGGCTTGAGGAAAGAGTGTATGACGAATGGCGTAAATACCTCGAATCAAGATCGAAATCACGATAAACCATAACAGACCGTCCCAAACAAGAAGCAGCGGGCCAGCCAACCGTAACAGGACACCAATAACGACCAGGCCAATTCGTGCCGTGGGGTTCTTTTTTGCGGAAAGGGGGCCGTAGCCGACATAGGTAGAGCCGACGCCGAGAAGAAGCACGAATATGGGATTCTTCGCAAGGGGCCGAGCCAAATCAACGAACTTTCCTGCAAAGACTCTTTGTGCCACAAATCCGAGTCTACCTGAATACCAAAGCGGCAACAGCCCAGCCAAAATACAGACGGCGACGTAGCAACAGATGAACGCCAGAAGTGCTTTCTTGTGCGACATTTTCATAAGACACACGAGCCAAAGTGGGCGGTCATGCACGTTAGGGGGGATTCGGGGGACACGAACCGATTATGGTCGTTTGAGCAACTTCGACGGACGACCTCCTTCTGCGGACGCAGGATGCGGCCTACCAATCGTTCCAGCCGATCCACGAACATCGTACTTGCCAACGAACAGCCGGTGCGAACGTGTTCTCGAACATCGCGCAACCCTTCGCCAGTCGCACGGTCCAACAGTCCTCGCCAATCGGCGAGCGTAATGGACCCAACATGACGATCACGATAAGGCGACTCCCGAGCCGCTCATTCCGCCGCGGAAGGCGAGAGCGGCACCTGCTCCACGCGCACAACGTGTAGCAGAGAGACCAAATCAAGTCCCCTCGCAATGCCGCTGCCCGGCGAAGTCTCCTCCCGTCCAACATAGACTTCACGCGAGGTAACCATTGCCATTTCTGGATGGCGGATCTCGTAGGTCTTGCCGTCTGTCAGATGGACTCGCAACGGTACGAACGGCTGGCGATGAAGCTCAGCGAGAAGGCTCTCGGGAGGTAGCATGATAATCCCTCCTCGGACAGCATAATCATACTGGCCGATCGGCGGATCGTCAAGGATTACTCGACGTACTGCTCCAGCCGCTCGATCACTTCGCCCTGCGGATTGCGGAGCGTCACTTCCAAGGGCATCTGGCCGGGCAGACTGTGCGTGGCACAGCCGAAACACGGATCGTAGGCCCGGAAGGCCATCTCGACCATGTTCAACAGCCCCTCGCTCACCTTGCCCTTCTGGATCAGCCCTTGGGCGGCCTTTTTGACCGACATGCAGATGGGGGCGTTGTTGTTCGTCGTGCCGACGATCAGATTGACCTTCGTCAGAATGCCCCGCTCGTCGGTCGTGTAGTGGTGCGTCAGCGTGCCGCGCGGGGCCTCGACGCAGCCCACGCCGTCGGTCGGTGTTTTGGTGGGCAGCACGCGGTATTCCTTGCCGGTGATTTGCGGATCGGTGGCCAGCTCGACCCACCGCTCGGCCGCGTAGAGCAGCTCGACCAGCCGAGCCCAATGCGTGGCCAGCGTGTGGTTGATCGGCTTGCCGCCCAGCGTGTCGTACATCCGCTTGTACTCGGCGTTGGCCAGCGGCGTGGCCATGGCGTCGGCCGCGTTGCAGCGGGACAGCGGCGTGGCCTTGTACACGCCCGAATCCTCGCCGTCGACCAGGCCCTTCCAGCCGATCTTCTTCAGGTAGGGGAACTTCAGGTACGACCAGGGCTCGACCCGCTCGGCGATATACTCGCGGTACTGGGCACAATCGTACTTGGCGTGTTCCTCGCCGGCGGGACTGGTCACGCGAATCTTGCCGTCGTAGAAGTTCGTGCAGTTGTTGCCGTCGACCATGCCCATGTTGTAGGTCTTGTGGACATAGATGTCGCCGGTGATGAGTTTCACGTACTCCGAGTTGGCCAGCACGATATCGTCGAAGATCTTCAACGAGAACTTGGCGAACTCGACGGCCTCGCGGCCCCGGTCCTCGATTTCCTTCCGCTGCTCCTCGTTGATGCCGTGGCTGACGCCGCCGGGCAGGCCCCAATTGGGATGGACGCGGCGGCCGCCCATCATTTGGATCAGGGCATGACCGTCGTGCCGCATTTTCAGCACGTGCTTGGCCACGTCCATGCCCACCTTGGCGACCACGCCCAAGATGTTTCGCTGGGCCGGCGGCGCGGTGGGGCCGACGACGAAGTCCGGTCCGCCCAGGGCGTAGAAGTGCGTCGTGTGGTCGGTAGCGTAGAAAATGCTGTAGAACAGCTCGCGGAGCTTCTTGGCCAACGGCGGCGGATCGACGTGGAACAGGGCGTCCAGCGCCTTGGTGGCCGCCATGTGATGGGCCTCGGGGCAGACGCCGCAGATGCGCGCCGTCAGGTTCGGCATGTCCTCGGCCTGCCGGCCCACGCAGAACTGCTCGAAGCCGCGGAGCTCTGGAATCTGCAAGTACGCGTTGGCCACGTCGCCCTGGTCGTCGAGGAAGATGTCGATCTTGCCGTGACCTTCGAGCCGGGTGATGGGGTCGATGGAAATACGCTTCATGGGAACACTCTAGAGATGTTGGAGATTTCTAGTAAGTCGTTTACGCCCGTTTACGGGCGTTTCCGCCGCAGGCGGTGTTAGGCCCGGCGTTTACGCCGGGTACGCGGGGCCAACACGCCCGATTTGCTTTCCTGTCACGCCCGTTTACGGGCGTCCTGCTCGGAGGCCCGTCAACAAGAGGCCCGTGAACGGGCCTGACAACCGATCGTTTCCTCGTCTCTCCAACCCGGCGTAAACGCCGGGCCTAGTACCGCTTCGCGGAAAGGGCCGTAAACGACCCTCCATGAACTTCGGATGCAGTATCTCCTCCTACCGCTCTCACTGGTTCATGTTGCAGGTTGCACTTTGTTCTTCCGCCGCAACTGGCTGGCGGCCAGACTGAACCGGTAGAAACTTCCCACCGGGTCGGGAATCCCCTCGCTGATGATCCGGTCGATTTCGTCCGGATCGTTCGAGTCGATCACCGAGGCCACGCCGCTCATCAGCCGGGCCCCGTAGTCGACCACGCCGTCGTTGGCCCCGTGGCAGCCGATGCAGGGCGAGTTGACTTGCGGGCAGAGCGCCTTGCAGCCCGCCCGGGTGGCGATGCCGCAGCACAACAGCCCCTGCTCCAACAGGCACGTCTCCTCGTCGGGAATGATCTGCCACGTGCGGTAGAACTTCTTGATCTTCTTCTCGTTGCGCTTCCGCGGGCACTCGTCGCACACGGTCGTGTTCATGCCGATGACCGAGCCCTTCGGCGGCAGCTTGCCTTCCAGAATGGCCACGATGGCCGTCCAGATGTTTTCCGCTTCCGGCGGGCAGCCCGGCAGATAATAGTCCACTTCCACCGTCTGGTCGAGCGTCTTCAGTGTGTCGTAGAAGATGGGCAGGTGCAGCGTGCCCTCGGGCACCTTGGTTTCCGGCTGCGGGCGAAGGTCCTGGGGATTCTCGGGCGTGGTGGACGAGCCTTCCTTGTACACCGTGTCGAACACTTCCTGGCGGGTGTTCATGTTCGCCAGGCCGGGAATGCACCCCTCGCTGGCGCACGAGCCGAAGGCCACCAGGACCTTCGATTTGCGCCGCATCAGTTGGGAAATGTACTCCTGTTCGCTGGTGCGGATGCCGCCGTTGAAGAGGCAGACGTCGATGCTCTGGTCCGCCATCCTTTCCACGTCGCGGACCTTGCCGTCGGTGGCGCAGGGCCAGAGGACGATGTCGAAGGCCTCGGCGACTTTCAGGATCTTCTCGTCGATGGCCAGCACGGCGATTTCGCAGCCGCCGCAAGAGGCCGCCCAATACAACGCCAACTTGCCCTTGGTTTGTTCGCTCATGACGCGACCTCCATCGCCTCTTCGTGTTCTTTCGCGATTTCTTCGATGGCTTTCAGCCGGCCAGCGCCCTCTTGCCAGTTGCCCGGCCACTTGAGCGGGCCGAGCCGGCGGACGTCGGTGACCAGCTTCTCGATGGCTTCGGCCAGCCGTTGCCCCTCGGCGGCCGAGGCCCACACCAACTGCACCCGGTCCGGCTCGACGCCCATGGCCTTCAGGGTGTACTTGAGCATGGCAAAGCGGCGCATGGCCTTGTAGTTTTGCTCGATGTAATGGCACTCGCCGGGGTGGCAGCCGGCAATCATCACGCCGTCGGCGCCGTCGGCCAGGGACTTGAAGACGAACGTGGGATCGACCCGTCCGCTGCACATGACGCGGATGATGCGGACGTTGGGGGGATATTTGATCCGCGCCGAGCCGGCCAGGTCGGCCGCCCGATACGAGCACCAGTTGCAGAGGAAGCCCACGATTTTCGGTTCGAAAGTTTCGTTGGACATAGTGATTAGTGGATAGTGGTTATACCCTACTTGAACTCTACGCGGTCACCGGCACGGCTTCCGCTTGCGGCTTCGCATCCCACAAAATACCGTCGATTTCGGCGAAGATCTGCTCGTTGTTGAAGTGGGCGCCGGTGATGACGCCGGCCGGGCAGGCGGCCACGCAGGTGCCGCAGCCCTTGCACAGCGCGCTAATGACGCGGCTGACTTTCTTCTCCTCGTCGAACTCGATGGCGTTGTAGGGGCACATCGTGTTGCAAATGCGGCAGCCCGAACAGCCCTCTTCGTCGATCGAGGCGATGATCGGCTCGATCAGCACTTCGCCCTTGGTGATCATGCCCTGCACCCGGGCGGCGGCCGCGGCGCCTTGGGCCACCGAGGCCGGAATGTCCTTCGGCCCCTGGCACACGCCGGCCACGAACACGCCGTCGGTCATCGTGGCCACCGGGTCCAGCTTCGGGTGGCGCTCGGTATACCAACCGGCCATGCTGCACGAGATGCCGCACTTCAGGCCGAACTCCTTGGCGTCGGCCTGCGGCTCCAGCCCGCCCATCAGAATCACCATGTCCACCGGAATGCGGCGCTGCTTGCCCAAAAGCGTGTCTTCCACCTGGACGATCAGCTTGCCGTGTTCCGTGGGCGCACGGGCGGCGTCGGTCACCTCGGCCACCTTGCCGCGGACGAAATGCACGCCCTCTTGCAAGAGCCGCTGATAGAACTCCTCGTATTCCTTCATCGGCGTGCGCATGTCGATGTAGAACGCGTACACCTCGGCCTTGGTCTTCTCCAGCAGCAGGTGTTCCAGCTTGAGGGCCGCCATGCAACACACGCTCGAACAGTAGGGATTGCTGTTCACGTCGCGGCTGCCCACGCAGTGGATGATGGCCACCGATTGCGGCTCGGTCTTGCCGTCGCGGAGCACGATCTTGCCGTTGGTCGGGCCGGCGGCGTTGCACAGCCGCTCGAACTCCATGTTCGTATAGACGTTGGCCAGACGGCCATAGCCGTACTGCGGAATCCGCTTGCAATCGAACAGCTTCCAGCCCGTGGCAATGATGATGTTGCCCACTTCGAGCTCGACGATTTCATCTTTCTGGTCGTAATCCACCGCGGCCGTGGGGCAAACCTTCGAGCACACCTGACACTTGCCGCGGGTGAACCATGTGCAATTGGCCGTATCGATCACCGGCGTCCGCGGCACGGCCTGCGGAAAGGGCGTGTAGATCGCCTTGCGGTACCCCATGCCGACCTCGAACACGTCGTCAATGATCTTGCGGGGGCATTTTTCGATACAAATGCCGCAGCCGGTGCACTTATCGTAGTCGATATAGCGGGCCTTCTTGCGAATCTTCACCTTGAAGTTGCCCACCGACCCGCTCACTTCTTCCAACTCGGAGTAGGTGAGCATGGTGACGTTCTCGTGCTGACCGACTTCCGACATTTTCGGCGTCAAAATGCACGCCGAGCAGTCGAGCGTGGGGAACGTCTTGTCGAACTGCGCCATGTGGCCGCCGATCGACGGCTCGCGCTCGACCAGGTAGACGTGGTAGCCGGCGTCGGCCAGTTCCAGCGTGGCCTGCAAGCCGGCGATGCCGCCACCGACGACCAGCGTGGCGGGATTCACCTTCACGCGCATCGGCTCCAGCGGCATCTGATGTTTGACCCGCTCGGCGGCGGCCGAGACCAGCGCTTTGGCCTTCAGCGTGCCCGCTTCCTTGTCACTGTTGACCCAGGAGACGTGCTCGCGGAGGTTGGTCATCTGGCAGAGGAAGGGATTCAAGCCGGCCCGCTTGCAGGTATTGCGGAATGTCTTTTCGTGGAGGTGCGGCGAGCAAGCGCCGACGACCACGCCGGTCAGCCCTTCGTTCTTGATGTCGTCCTCGATCATCTGCTGACCGAGCGAGGAGCACATGAACTTGTAGTCCTTCGCGACGACCACGTCCTTGACGTTCTGGCCGGCCCAGCGGGCGACCTCGGCCACGTCGATCGTGCCGGCGATGTTGCTGCCGCAGTGGCACACGTAAATGCCGATTTTCTCGGCCATGATGATCTCTCCGTTGTGAGCTATCAGCTTTCAGCGGTCAATGCGAAGCCGCAAGCGGCTCTCAAATCTCAAATATCCCCAATCCCTCTTCTTACGCTCCCGCCAACTGTCCGTTCAACTTTGCTTTAAGCACCGGCATGGCGGCCACCAGCTCTTTGCCGAAACCGAGCTTCTTCGGCTCGATGCCGAAGGCGATCCCCAGCATCTGCGTGAAGTACAGGATCGGCAACTGGAAATCGGTGCCGAAAAAGCCGTTCACCCGGCTTTGATAGCCGTCCAGGTTCAACTGGCACATGGGGCACATGCAGAGGATCATGTCGGCGTTGTAGTCCGCCGCGCTTTGCAGCAGCCGGCGAATCAGCTCGAACGCCTGCGGCTCGCTGATCTGCGTCATGTGCCCGCCGCAGCAGTGGGCCTTGACCGGATAGTCGACCACTTCGGCCCCCAGCCAGCCCAACAGGTGGTCCATCTTCATCGGATACTCGGTGCTGTCGCCGTCGGAGATCGGGCGAACCACCTGGCAGCCGTAATACGGCGCCACCCGCAGCCCCGTCAGCGGGCGAACCACCTTGTCGCGGACGGCCGTCTCGCCGATGTCGTCGCAAATCACGTCCAGCATGTGCCGCACGATCACCCGGCCCGCCGTGTAGCTCAATCCGCCGGCGGCCAGGCACTCGTTCACCTTGGCGTTGATCTCCGGATGCTCGGCCATCAGCCGGTCGGTCTTCTTCAGATTCAGATAGCAGGCGGCGCAGGGGGCCACAAGCTGTTCGATCTCCGGGTCGACCAGGGCCAGGTTGCGGGCGATCACGGCACAGGCGGTCAGCTTGTCCTGGCTGAAGTATTCCGTCGCCCCGCAGCAGTTCCAGTCGTCCAGCTCCTGGAGCCTGATGCCCAGCAGGTCGGCCACCGCACGGACCGAATAGTCGTAGGCGGCCGCGTTGCACTCCAACGAACACCCGGGATAGTATGCGTATTTCATAAGGGTAGGGGTCAGGGGGGCGAGGGTTCAGGGGTCGGGGTTCAGGGGTCGGGGGTCAGGGGTCGGGGGTCAGGGCCGGGCGAGTTTCAGTCATTCCTGGCCCCTGGCCCCTTTCTTTTCTACTTCGCGCTCAATTCCTTGGCTTTCCGAATAATCGCCTGAAGCTGATCGATCTGGCGGATCTTGGTGGGCAAAATCGCCATCCGGCCGCGGGTGAACATGGCCAGGCCCATCGGCCCCATCTTCATCATGCTGAAGGGCCGATTCAACAGATGATAGCCGGTGGCCAGACCGAACTCAAAACTCCGCCCGTACTTGTCCACAAAGTCGGTGAAGGTCTTGGCCAGCGCCGGGGCGTCGGTATTCTTGTAACGGTGCTCGGCGATCGACATCCGCTTCAGACAATAGATGATGTCGGTAATGGGGATGTTTTGCGGGCAACGGCTCGTGCACAGATAGCACGAGACGCACGCCCACATCGTGTTGGCCGCCAGCACGGCGTCGCGGTCGCCGGCGTTGATCATGGCGATCAACGTGCGGGGCGTATACTCCATGTCGGCGCCGCTGGGGCAGGAACCGCCGCAGCTTCCGCACTGGAGACAATGGACGAGGCGATCCCCGCCCGGCGTGGACTCGATCACCTTCTCCAGGAAGGTGCCTTTTTTTTCGACCGAATGTGCTGCCATGAATTCCTCCGGCGCTCTGCCGCGCCTGGCTTTCGTCAGCTTCCGTTGCGGGTTCTCACCGCCAGCAGTTGAACACCCGTTGCTTAGCAACCGGCGTGCCGCCTTTATGGAAATCACCAGATGAGGTAGCAATCCGAACAGCGACAACGGCTTACGGCAAACCGGAGATTCATGCCAAGCGGTTGCCTACCGGTCGACACCACGGAATTCCACCGTGGCTCGCGGAAAACCGCGAGGATCGCTTCCGCTTAAACACATCTTAATGGCCCCCATCGGGGTCAGCCGGGTGGACTGCCAGTCGCACGGAGCAACCGGTCTTGGTAAACTATGGACAGGACTCGCTGGACGGGGCGGCTAGCAGCTTGGGCGGCCGGGGCCGCCACTTGCCGGCCAGTCAGCGGAACTTTGCAGCCGGGGCGGAGTTTAATACAGGAAGATGGCGTGTCGCGGCATGCCTCTTTAGTGGCAGGTGGCTATGACCCATATGACTCATCCACCGCATCGACGTACGGGCTTCACGTTGGTGGAGCTATTGGTCGTGATCACGATCATCGGCGTGCTGATCGCCCTCTTGCTGCCGGCGGTGCAAGCGGCTCGCGAAGCGGCACGGGGCAGCCAATGCCGCAACAATTTGCACCAAATCGGCATCGCCCTGAGCATGTACGTCGATAACCAAGGGGTAAATGGGCGCTATCCTAATTGCGCCGCCATGCCGTTGCCCTTGGGCCAAAACGGCACGAACATCAACAACAAGCCCAGTTTGGCCATTGCGCTGGCGCCGTACATGGATATGCTTTTGCCGCAGACGCAGCCCGATACGGCCGCGAATTATTTGACGAATTTAACGACGAATCTCAACACATATCGTTGCCCAGCGTTCGATTGTCCAGACGACCTGCCGAGCAACGATCTTGGCGGCACCTCGGCCATAAGCAACCCCGTAAACCTCAGCTCCAACACGACTGACACTACCTCGACCGACACTACCGGGAGTCGCCCCGACAACCAGTCGTACTTCCAGTGGCAAGGTCTCAGCTATTTTTACAACGAGAACCGAGTGATCGGCTCGGTGGCCGGCAACCCGCCCGCCACTCGCACCGAATACGTCAAAGTTTGGGAGTGGGTTAATACGGGGCCGAATCGCAAGGGGCAGTGGATTGACCAGCCGTCGGGCGAGGCGTGGATCGTGATGGACTACGATCCGGTGCACGGCCCGCCGGGAAGCGTCGGGTCGCGGTATGCCCTGTACTGCGACGGCCATGCGGGGCCCTATCAACCCTCTGCCTACGGATTCTGATCTCCGGACCATTGCATACCGGCGAATTTGGCGGAAAGGATGAATCATGAAAAAACGAAAGCTGTCCATTGCGGTGGTGATCGGCGTCCTGCTGACCGCGGGCGCGCTGTGGGCCTATATGCGGTCGGGCCCCGATCCCCAACTGGAGAAAGTCAAGCAGATGCAGGCCGAAATGTTCAAGCAGGGGACCCGACCGGACCCGGCGAAATTGGCCGAACTCCGGGAAGCAGAGAAACAGCTCAGTCCGGCCCAGCAACAACAGCTCGGGCAAAGCCGCCGCGAACAATTCGAACGGCGGATGACTGAAACCATCAACACCTACTTCTCTCTGCCGAAGGAGAAGAGGGCCGCGTTTCTCGCTGAGAAAATCAAAGAGAGGGAGAAATGGCGGCAAGCGATGGAGGCCAACCGTAGCCAGAGAGGCGGCGACAGCGGCGGAAACGGAGGTCCGGGTGGCGGCGGGCCGGGCGGCCCCGGCGGGCCCGGTGGACAGGGTGGCCCCGGCGGACAGAACGGACAGGGCGGGCCCAACACCGACGCCAGGGCCCAGCGCCAGCTTCAGCGCATGGACAGTATGCCGGCCACGCAGCGCACCCAGTTTCAAACCTTCATGGCCGACATGAACCAGCAGCGCATCGACCAGGGGCTGCCCCCCATGAGCCGGCGGCCGTTGCCGCCACGCTAAGGCGCGACTCGATCTGGACTTAGGCAGCACGCAGGAAACGAAATACGCACCCGATCCCAGTCCCACCGCATCATCAAGGGGTCGGCACCGTGGCGCGGGTAGACCAATTCCTGCGTGCTGCCTTAGCTACCCGTGCGGGTTATGCTCCGGCGTGACACCGTGCTCATCGCCATGTCGCTAATCCGATCAGTTTCGACCAGCTTGCCCAGTTCCCCGGGCGAAAAGCCGACATTGACGCGCCCCACGCCCGCCGCTACACTGCCGCCCACTTTGGAGATAATGGGCGATCACGCAGATTCTTCAGGCGAGCGACATGCCGAGCCATACTCCCGCGGCCGCCTCCGCCGGCTATCAGCGCGGATGGCGCAAACACGTCTTCCGTTCGCTGGCGGTGATGCTCTCCTTGACCGTGGCTGGCGGGATCGCGGAATTGGCGCTGCGGGCGATCGGCTATAGCCGCAGTTACGTCTGTCCGTTTGGCTCGTTCCACCAGGGGGATCCCGTCTTGGGATGGCGGGGCAAGCCAAATTTTGCCGGCCACTGGCGGCAAGGCGATTTCGACGTCTTCATCGCGCAGACCGAAAACGGCTTTCGCCGGCTTGACCACGGTAAAGACCCCGAGGACGTGGAAGGCACCGTCTACGCGCTGGGCGATTCGTTCGTTTGGGGATACGGCACCTCACAGGGGGATAACGTCGCCGACCAATTGAACTTCCTTTTGCCCACGCAGCAGGTAGAGAATTTCGGGCTAGGCGGGGCGGGAACGGTCCAGGAATACGCCATCTTCGAAATGCACGTCCAGCCTCGCCTGCGCCACGGCGACACGGTGCTCCTTTTCTTTTACGGCAATGATTTCGGCGACAACCTGGGCTGCCGCCTGGAAGGCTCGCTGCACGCCGAGGTGCGCGACGGCCGCATCGAGCTCGTTCGACCCGATCCGCACCGCGCGCCCTCGAAACTGGTCGATCGAATGAAGGACTGTTCCTACCTGTTCAACCTTCTGGCCTATTGCAGCGACCGGCTGGCCGACGTCTGCCGGTGCAGCGGGATGGCCGGCCGCTCGCACGCGCCGGGCGACGCCCCATCGCCGGCGGTAATCTCGGATTCCAGCCCGGAAGTCCAAGTCACGCGGTGCTACCTGGAGAAGTTCAAAAAGGCCTGCGACGAAAAGCACGCCCAGTTGCTTGTGGCTTACATTCCCGGCCAGGCGGAACTGGGTGAGGACGATTGCTCTTTTACGGAAGACTTGTCGCTCCCCGAGCAGATCGGCTATCGCAAGGCCTTCTTCCGCTGCGCCGACCAGCTCGGCATCGAGACCATCGATCTGCTGCCGCGCATGCTGGCGGCGAAGAAGGCCGGCCGGTTCGATCGCCTCACCTTCCAGCACGACTTTCATTGGAACAAGAACGCGCACCTGCTGGCCGCGGAGACCGTCTCTTCCGTTCTCGCCGAAAAAGCCGAAACCGTGGCCCGCAAGGCGACCGGCACGCTACGCCACTAGGAAGCCGTTTCCGAACAGATCGTGCGGCACGGCCGCCCGGGCTGCGCCGGGCGATTTTCACAGCCGAGGGCGGCTGTGCCACATCCCGTCAAGGGACTTGCTCGACGCGGATGTCCGACACCCACGCCTGCTGATCGCCGCCGCCGAAGCCGAACGTCTGCCGATGTGTCGCCCGATCGAGCATCTTCGCGGGCACGTCGAAGGTGAGGGTGCACCACTCGGGCTTGCCGGTGACGGTGCCGCGCATGGCCAGCGGCTTCCACACGCCGCCCGCGGCGGTGCCCGCGCCGCGTCCCTTCGTGCAAACCACCAGGCCGGTGAACTGCGACTCGCCCCACATCTCCATCGTCACCCGGCAATTCTGGGCAAGATCGTGAAGCACGACGGAGAAAGCGGCCCAGCCGCCGGCGTTGTCGCCGGGGCCCGTCTCGTCGGCGTTGCGGCAGGTGCGGCCGCCCTTTTGCTCGGGCTTACCCCAGCCCTGCCAGCGGACCGCGGTCGCCGAGGCCTGGGCGACGTTTTCCAGAAATTCGTGATACTGGCTCATCGACTCACCGCCCCACATTCCTTCTTCCCGGAGCAGTCTCGCCGCCGCCCGCCTGGCCAGATCGAAGGCGGCCTGATCGTCGGCGCGTTCCCACCGCTCGCTGGCGCAGATGGCGTCGACACCTAGGGCGGCCAACCCAAACTTCCGCTGCACCTCGCGGATCCGCGAACGCACCAGCTCGTTGGGCGCCAATTGAAGCGCATTGACGAGATGGGCATTGGCCGGACCGAAACAGCCGGGCGTAAAGACATTGCCGGCCTCGGCGAAAGGGTCGCCTCCGTAATGGCCGCCGGAGCGAACGACCACGTGCTCGACGGCGTCGTACCAGGCCATCATCTCGCCGGCGGCGCGGCCATACATCCCTTCGTTCCACTCGCGGATGACCGATTGCGGATCGCGATCCGGACTCCAAAGCAGCTTGGCGGTGAGGTAGTAGAGCGGGCCGGCCTCGGCCCAGCCGCCCGCGTTCGACTGGGCCAGGTACTTGCGGAAGCCCAAGCGGCGATAAGAGCGGATGTCGGCCGCCATCGGCCGCGCCACCGGCCGCGGCAGCCCGATCCACTGGCTCTTGTCGGTGTACGCGTAAACCATCGCTTGCGGCGCGATACGGGCCCAACCTTGCAAATTCCGCCGGTAGATTTCGTTCTGAGGGCAGCCGGGCGCATCGATCGGATGGGCGTAGCACGCCGGGATATAGTGGCAGATCACCGGTGTAATGTGGGAATCGGGCCGCGCGGTCTCTGGCGGCTCGCAGTAGTTGACGTAGGCAAACAGGTACAGCTCCCGCCCCGGCAGGTCGGCGACGGCTCGTCGGGCCACCTCGTTGGCAAACACGCACAGCCGGTCGCTCACCACCGGTTGGCCGGAATAGAACCACTTCTTGCTATGGCAGAGCTGGGCGTCCAACGCCGTGCAGCGGTCGCACTCGCACCAGCCGTAACCGTCGTTGGGCGCAATCGAGTACACCCGGGCGCCGGCCGTTGCGTGGAAATACTCGCGGATCGCCTTGGCGATGATTTCGATGACCTCGGGGTTCGACGTGCAAAGCTGGTTGTACGACTCGGTGCAGGGCATACGTTTGCCGTTCAAGAGCGCGTAATACTCGGGGTGCGCGGCGAAATACTTTTCCGGCGGCAGGAGCAGGGCAAGACTGTGCAAGGAAGGGGTCACCGGCGGCAGGTAGTAGCTGTTGCCGTGGACCGCGGCAAACTTCTGCGGGAAGAACCCATTCAGCCGGTTCCGCACCGCCCAGAGCAGCGCCTCCGGCGTCCCAACGTAGAAGAACCGGCAGCGAAAGCTGGGCGTTTCCCGGCGATCGGTGCGCGGATAGGCGATGCTGCGGTGGGCGGGAACGACCTCGCCCTCTCGGCCCGGCACCAGCCACCGCACGCCCAAGTCCTCCAGCAGTGCATAGGCCGCATAGAGCACGCCCGCCTCGCCACCACCGACCAGCCGCACCTCGTCGGGCCGGGTAACGATGCGGAAGGCATCCTCCTCCGCCAACATCTTGGAGGCGATTTCCAGAACGATCCGGGGTTCGCCGCGTTGCGCCTGGCCGACGGGAATCCGCGTGCCCGAGATTTTCTCCACATACGCGACAATCTCGTCGGCGGCAGTCCGCAAGGTTGCCGTCGGCTCCGGCGGCAGCACAATCGTGGCCACGGCCCGGCCTTCGTTGACCAATGGCACCGCGTAATCGGCGGCCGACGACGAGGCGGCCCCCGACACCAGCATCGCCGTGATGAGACAGGTGATCCAACGCATAGAACTCTCCCTGGTGGGACGAGGAAGGCAGGGCGTTTCGCTTGCCGAGAGGCACTGCCGAAACGTGGATTATAGCACGCCGGCCGCCGCGAATCTCCTGTCGCCCTTTGGGAGAGGGGGCGGGGGCGAGGGCTTCCCGACAATCGGAAACCGCAACGCCGCCCTCCCCCTAGCCCTCTCGAAAGAGAGAGGGGAGCAGCCCGCAACTCTGGACAAGCCGCGCTCGTTGTGTTCAACTCCTGGAACAGGAGCGAAGCATGGATGTCTTGCCGGGACTCACGGGCACCTTCGGAGCCATTTTGATCGATCCGCCCTGGCGGTTTCAGAATCGCACCGGCAAGATGGCCCCCGAGCACAAGCGGCTGCGCCGCTATGCGACGATGAGTTTCGACGAGATCGCGGCGCTGCCGGTCGCGCGGCATGCCAAAACGCCCAGCCACTTGTACCTTTGGTGCCCGAACGCCCTGTTGCCGGAAGCCCTCGGCATCATGGCCGCCTGGGGATTCAAGTACAAAAGCAACATCGTGTGGTACAAAATCCGCAAGGACGGCGGGCCGGACGGTCGCGGCGTGGGGTTTTACTTCCGCAACGTGACGGAATTGCTCCTGTTTGGGGTTCGCGGCTCGCTCCGCACGTTGAAGCCGGCCCGCACGCAGGTCAACCTCCTCTCGACCAGAAAACAAGAGCATTCGCGGAAGCCGCAGGAGGTGTACCGGATCATCGAGCGGTGCAGCCCCGGTCCGTACCTGGAATTGTTCGCCCGCCGGCGCGTCGACGGCTGGACGCAATGGGGCGATGAGGTCGATTGGGTTCCTTGACGAGATTCTAACGGTCTGGTATCACCAGATTCAGTGACCATTTCCTTGCCTGCCGGATCGATCCCCATGCGGCCGAGGTTCTGCCTCCTCGTGACGATCGGCCTGCTTCTACTCCTCTCGTGCGGTTGCGGAAAGCCCGTAGACGGGTCTCCGGCCATCCGCAATGAGGGTTCCGACACTATGGTCAACATCGCCGAGGCGTGGGCCGAGCAATACCACCGCGAACACCCGAATGTCCGCGTGCAGGTGCTCGGCGGCGGTTCGGGCGTGGGCATCGCCAGCCTCATAGACGGCAACTGCGACATGGCCAACACCAGCCGCAAGATGAAAAAGGCGGAAATCGATGCCGCCCGAGACCGCCGCGGCGCCGAACCGCGGGAAATCGTCGTCGGCCACGACGCCTTGGCCATCTACGTCCACAAAAAGAACCCGTTGAACTCCATTTCGGTCGAGCAACTGGCCGCCATCTTTGGCGAAGGGGGAAAAATCACCCGCTGGTCGCAGCTCGGCGTGCCGGAGGGAACCCTGGGAACCGACCAGATCATCCGCGTCAACCGGCAGAGCAGTTCGGGGACCTATGCCTATTTTCGCGAGGCCGTGCTGGGAAAGGGGCACGATTTGAAACTGGCCTCGATCGATGCCAACGGGTCGAAGGACGCGGTGAGCTTGATTTCGCACACCCCCGCGGCCATCGGTTACAGCGGCATGGGTTATGCCACGCCGTTCGTGAAGACGCTCAGGGTGTCGAAGCGGCGGGGCGAGCCGGGCGTGGCCCCCACCGTCGAAAACGCCCGCAACGGCACGTACCCCATCACCCGCCCGCTCCAGATTTACGTGATTGGCACGCCGGCCGGGGCGGTCAAGGACTATTTGCACTGGATTCTTTCGCCCGACGGGCAAAACATCGTGCTCCAACTGGGCTACGTGCCGGCCAAATTGCATTAACGCTCAAAAATGACCTTCCGCGAAGGCCCAATTCATCCGCCGACCTCGACCGGCGCTCCTCTGCCAGGGGGCGAAGGGGGCACGCTGCCGCGCGCCGCCGGCGGGGCAATGATTGCGGCCGCCGCATCGTCCGACACGCCTTGGGCCGAGCGCCTGCTGCGCGGGGCCTTGGATGGGACGGAGCCGGTCATCGAATGGATCATTCGCCTGTGCGGCTGGAGCGCGATCCTGTTCGTGTTTTCGATTTTCTTCTTCGTATTTCGCGAAGCGGCGCCCGTGCTGTTCGGCAAGCTGAACCTGATCGAGTTTTTCACCAGCGCCCGCTGGCAGCCGACCTCGGAAGTGCGTCCCGAGTACGGCGCCTTGGCGCTGTTGGTGGGCACGCTGGCCGTGACGGCCCTGGCCATGCTCATCGCCGTGCCGCTGGGACTGGGCGCCGCGGTCTATGTCTCCGAATTCTCAACCGGCAAGCTCAAGGAGATGCTCAAAATCCTCATCGAGCTGCTGGCGGCCGTTCCCTCGATCGTGTGGGGATTTATCGGCTACATGGTCCTCGGGCCGTTGATTATCCAGACCACCGGCGCCGCGGTGGGAGTGAATCTGCTCAATGGCGGGCTGATCTTGGCGCTGATGAGCGTGCCGATCATCGTTTCGGTGGGCGAGGACGCCCTGAAAGCCGTGCCCGACGGCTATCGCGAGGCGGCCCTCTCGTTGGGCGCGAGCCGTTGGGAGATCGTCTATCGCGTGCTGTTTCCCGCCGCGCGGAACGGGTTGCTGGCGGCCGTGCTGTTGGGCGTCGGCCGCGCCGTCGGCGAGACGATGGCCGTGCTGATGGCCACGGGCCATGCCGTCGAGATTCCGCACAGCTTGCTGGATCCGATCCGCACGCTGACGGCCACGATCGCGTCGGAGCTTGGCGAGACCGTGGCCGGCAGCGTGCACTATCGCGTCCTGTTCGTCATTGGCCTGGTGCTGTTCGCCGTGAGTTTCGTGATCAACCTGACGGCCGACCTGATCGTCAAGGGGATTCGCAATGAGTAACAAAAAGTCCCCTCTCCCTCCGCAACATTATTCATCAGCTAGCATTGGCGGAGGGGTGGTAAAGGTAAACGTATATTGCGTGAATTATCAACTTAGCTTGGATCCAGGAGCGGACGCGGTGTTCCCGACG